>Ga0105047_10003221_pt1 | contig 28827 bp, 36 predicted proteins | sample MAT04_FD_78384 | JGI IMG/M metagenome (GOLD analysis project Ga0105047, IMG submission 78384) | Freshwater microbial communities from Lake Fryxell liftoff mats and glacier meltwater in Antarctica - MAT-04 (megahit assembly) | ecosystem: Environmental > Aquatic > Freshwater > Ice > Liftoff... | reverse complement strand
TCGCACCACTCGCCATAGATATCCATCGCGCGGCCTATAAACAGATCATTTAAGTTGTACATGAACAGTCCATGGCGGCAGTGCTTGATGGAAACATAGCCATTCACCAGGAGCCGCGGGTGGAGTGTGGTTCCCAATTGAGCAGTTGGTTTGGAATAACGTTTACTCATAGGTTTCCCTTTTCGATCTCATTGATATTCTTTGAGGGTTCACTTTTGCAGTATAACAATGCCTGTCGTTTTTAATCATAAAAATACAATAAAAAAGTATTCGGACTTGCTCTCCCTGACAACCCAATAATGAGAATTCCTGGAGATTGGAAGAGTCTTTATTGATATAATTATTTTGAGAGAAGGAGAAACAACATGCTTGATAACCTGTCCAATGGCCAGAAGAATGCGCTGCAAATAATTTTTGTATTGGCTTTATGTGCCGCAGCCATTGTTCTCCTTGCTTATATGGGCGCAGCAAAGCCCGTTACAAACATCCACAGTATTCATTTTGAGGTGCAAGCTTCGGGCGGATTTGCAACCATTACCCTGCAAGCCGGTGATTTAATCATTTCCGAACCGACAACAGTTACATCGCCCTGGACGAAAACGGTCAAAATTAAAAGCGGCACAGCAATCTACCTGACCGCCACAAACCCGACTGCGACTGGCGAACTAACTTGCAACATTACCCTTGACAAAGTGAATTGGAAAACAGAAACAACCAGCGCCCCCAAAAATGGAGTGGCTTGCGCCGGGATCGTTCCTTGAGCCGATATTCAGAGCGCAGAATTTTCAAAGCCAATTCGCTAAATTCGACAAGGCGGGATTGTGGTTGTGTGGCGCTCACTTTTACGAGATATCTACCTTCGGAATTTCAAGTTGAGGAGTCTTCAAATTTGGTTGAAGTCCTTCGTGGAGAGCCAGGTGGATTGTCATTGAGCCGATGGATGTATTAAGCGGCACGATCAAGCGTGGAAATTCAAGCGTGGAAATTGCAGCACCCTTGCCGATGATCAAAGAAGGCGTTGAAATATTAGATTCAAAACCCGCTTCTGCCAGTTTCATACTGGCTTGTCCGGTGATGACATTGCCCAATTCTGCGACCCCACTCTGGGCGAGCCTATCCAGCGAATCAAATTTCTCGCCCATTAAGACCGAAGCCAGTCCCACAGCAACTTCCTTCGACATGCTATAAAAAACGGTTCCAGCCACCGCACCGACCAAAGAAATGATCACCGTCACATCATCGGTTTGATATGATCCATTATCAAGACGCAAATCCCCGCGCTGAACCGTTTCATGCATCTCAAGGCTTAATATGTCATGAGCCGAACTAACAAAAGGATTTAAAAACTTAACATTCATTAATACCTCCGATTCATCTTACTAACCAAAGACAAATGGTCAGAATACATTTTGTGAAGGCGGGACGTTGATCAGTGGAATAAATTCTTCCGGGTTATATGTCTCTCCCGGGGTTTTTGTCCTCAGCGCAAGATGTACAGTTAAGATACCAAATTGAGTATCCAAAGGAACCACAATTCTGGGGAAATCAAGTGTGGAAATTTCAACCCCATTACCAGTCAGAACCGTGGGGGTTGAGATATTCGATTTGTAGCCAGTCTCTGAAAATCTGATTGTCGCCCGCCCGCTAATTACATTCCCCAACTCAGCCATGCCGCTTTGCGCAAGCGAGTTAAGTTCGATGAAGTCCTGCCCCATAATTTTTGAAACCAGGTTCAGGCAGGTATTTTTGTGCATGCCATACATCACAACGCCATACACATCCCCGATCAGGTTTATTAACACAGTAATGTCGTCTGAGGTCAGCGAAGATTTTTGCATGGATATTTCTCCACGAGAAACATTTGCATCCACTTCTGCTTTCAATACTTCGACAGCGGCCTGTATAAACGGGTTTAACAATTTCGCATCCACTTATTTTCTACCTCCAGAATGGATCAGGGCAAAGCCTGACCAAATTTCAACCAAGAGAAATCAACTCTTTTGCCTTGGTTAATTGCTCAGCAACTTGTTCAAAGTGATGGAATAAATCTTCCCAGGTCATCCCCAGGCTCGTCAGGGCTTTTTCATCGAGCGGATAACGCAGTCCGTCGATCCCGATCCCAACGCCCAACATCATCATGGAAACATCTGCAACATGGACTGTCGCAACCAACAGTGGATATTTCTCTGTCGCTTGAGGTTCATGATGATAAGCGATCGCAGTCACCAAACTTTCAGGAAGCTGCCAGCGGCGGGCTATTTCGGCTCCCAGCATGGCATGATCAATCCCAAAGTTGGCGCGTTCCAATTCCAGGAAGGAATGCTGGTCCCATTCTGCCCGGTTAATATCAGGATCACGAAGAAGCTTTTCAAAGACAAGCTTGCCGATATCACACAGCAAACCGGCAAAGTACGATTCTTCGTCGATCTTTAAGTGAAGTCGTTTCGAGATGAGTTTCGCGCCGATAGCTGTACCCAGCGCATGACGCCAGAGGTCTCCATGCTGCAGTTCATACCCGGGCAGGGATTTATTCAAATGATCGGACAGGGAATAGTTCATTATTAATTCCTGAACGGCTTCCAACCCCAGGACGACAATCGCCTGTTGCACGGTGGCGATCCGACTTTCCATCCCATAATATGCAGAGTTAGCCCAGCGTAGTAAATGGGTGGTCAGAACCTGGTCCATCCCAATTACACTAGCCAGGGTGGATGCGCTTGATTCCGGAGAGCGAATGAGCGCAAGCGCTTTCAGCGCCGCCTGGGGAATGGGAGGAAGTTTGTCGGCTTCCTTGATAAGCTGGTCAACTGAATATTTCATCATTTTTCCATCATGCTTTCTTGTAGAAGGAAATGCCAAAATTTTGAAGTCCAAATTTTGCAGAAACTGAGATGATCTCTGTGCCTCCAACAAACAACACGCCGCCGGGGCGCAATGCCGCGCTAAACTTTGCATAAAGGACATCTTTTGTTTCAGTTGTAAAATAAATGACAACATTTCGGCAAACAATCAAATCAAAACCAGTGTCAAAACGATCTGAGACTAAATTCTGCTCTTGAAAATTTATATTTTTTTGCAAATTTTCGACAGCATAATGAGGGGCAGCCGCTGTGAGATATTTGTGGCGCTGTGCCGCTGACAGACTGCGGATATCATCCGTAGTGTACGGACCGCGCGCTCTGGCTTTGAGCAAGGCTCCACGATCCAGGTCTGTCGCCAGGATCGAATATCTTTGTGTTGGAGCCGCTTCATCCATCAGGATTGCCATTGTATAGGCTTCCGTTCCAATGGAGCAGCCGGCGCTCCAAAGTTTCAGTCCGCCGGCCTGGTGATTTTCCTTGGAATTTTTTATCAGGTAGGGCAAGATATCCTGACGCACGAGGTCCCAGCGGGTTGGGTCGCGGAAGAACTCAGTAACATTAATGGTCAGGTAATTTCGAAAACGCTCGAGTTCAGATTTATCTGTGGAAAGTAATTGAAAATAATCCTTCCAGGTATCGATATGAGTGCGAACCAGCCATGAATCAAGGCGGCGTTTCATCTGTTCATCTTTATAATGTTCGAGATCTATATTCAGTGAGCGTTTGACCGCAGTTTTAATTTGGGTATAAACAGTCGCATCCATATTTTATAATCCTAGTTGATAGTAACTACTCAGCCATGTCATTGCGAGCCGCCGTTCTTGCGTCGAAGCAATCTCTAAAAGGTCAGTTTCGCTTATTTATAGGAGATTGCTTCGGGCAAGGACAAGAGCGCCCTCGCAATGACATTGTTTTTAGTAGTGGCTGAGCAGTTACGGTTGATAAAGATCAGTTACTCATCATTTCTCGAATTGCAACTTCAATGGCTTTGGCAATTTGCGGACGCGGCAAAATTTCGCTGGCCGCTCCGGCCTCAACTACACTGCGGGGCATTCCCCAAACGACACAGGTACTCTCGTGCTCGGCAATCACATGCCCTCCGGCGCTATGCAAAATTGACGCGCCGAGTGTTCCATCGCTGCCCATCCCCGTCAGGACCACAGCAATCACATTCCTGCCAAAGCGCTGGATCAGGGAGTTAAGCGTCACATCCACAGATGGTCGGACGCCGTGAACCGTTGGTTTCTGATTCAGCGCAATCCGTTCATTTTCATCCAGGATCATATGAAATCCACCGGGCGCGAGCAGCACCTGCCCAACCAGCAGTTCATCGCCTGGTTCTGCTTCCTTTACCTTAAGCGGTGAAATACTGTTCAAGCGCTCTGCAAGTGAGCGCGTAAAACCACTCGGCATATGCTGTACGATCAGAACCGGTGAAGTTAAATTGGCCGGTAATGCCGGAATAATTTCGTTTAATGCGCCTGGTCCGCCGGTGGATGAGCCGATCAAAATTACAGGGGTTAGCTTCCGATAAGGGCGTACTAGTTTCTCGGATTTCTCAGTCGCCAACGGAGCGGCGGGCAGCCGCCGATGCACTGCCGCTAATTTCACCTTCGCCTTTGCAGCCAACTTGATCTTGGCTGCGATATCACCCATTTCAGTACGGATATCCAAACGATTGTCTGGCTTGGCAATGAAATCCACTGCGCCGAGGATCAGGGCCTGGATCGTTTCAGATGCGCCTTCCTTGGTTAAGCTGCTAAACATAATGACCGGACGCGGAAATTTTCGCATGATCTCGCGCAGGGTAGACAGCCCGTCCAGGTGGGGCATTTCCACATCCAGCGTAATGACATCCGGCTGTAATTGAGGGATTAGTTGGAGCGCCTCATTGCCATTGCTGGCAGTACCGACAACCTGCAATTCAGAATCTTCATTGAGTTGTTGAGTAATGGCAAAACGCATAAATGCAGAATCGTCTACAACCATCACCCGCACCGCATTCGGTGATTTAATGTTTGCCTGGGGCTGTCCTTTGTCGGTCATGATCCAATCTACGCCAAAAGTTTGGTAATTGCTTTCGTCACGCGATCATGCTCAAAGGGCTTGACGATAAAATCACGCGCCCCCGATTTGACGGCTTCCAGCACAACCGATTCCTGTCCCAGCGCAGTCAACATGATCACTCGCGCTTTTGGATCGAAGCTGACAATTTCCTTAAGCGCTGCCAGTCCGTCCATTTCGGGCATGGTCACATCCATCAAGACCACATCGGGATGGATTTCTTTATAAGTGGACACAGCCTTGGCGCCATTTTCGGCCTGGAAGACTTCATAACCGTCGGTGCCGAGCATTTTGGTCAAACGCACACGCAGAAATTCCGCATCATCTACTATCAAAATTTTTGTCATACAAATACTCCTCTTGGGTTTCTATATATTTCGTTCTTTCTCACCGATGACCCTGACGGTCACGCGGCTATCGGCCACATAGACATGGACAGTGCGTCCGGTGTGCCCACCCACTTCTTCAGCCGCAATGGACATATTCAAGCGTTGAAGAGTCTTACGGGCTGTCTCCATATTCCGTGTTCCAATATCAAAAGAGTTTTTCAATCCGGGCGAGATGAGCATATTCGCTCCTCCGACGATGGAGACGATCAGCCTGTTTTTGTTTGCTCCTTCTTTGACAAGTGCCGCCAGCAAATCTTCAATTCCACTGTCAACATACTTGTATGAGTTTGGATCGCTCGAAGGCACCCCATTCACCGCTCCAGGAAGCACCGCATGAAGCAATCCAGAAATTCGGGTAAGCGGGTCGACCATTGAGATTCCCAGGCATGAACCCAACCCATAGGCTACGAGGACATCCTCCGGGTCGCGGCTGATGGCATGCTCTCCCAACCCCAAACTTATCGGATCTTTTTTCATGCTTTATCATCTTTACTATTCTTATTTATCAAATTTTGAAGTGCGTTCATATCCGGGATTACCCAGAAACTCACTTCAACGCTGCGAGACCCATCCATAAAATTAGCCTGCATCAACAAAACATGTTCACTAATTCCTCCAGATGTGGCAACAACGACATCGAGGATCGCTCCCACCATGTCCACCATCACCGCCGGAGGGCTGGGTCTGAGGTTGGCGTCAATTGATTTCGCAAGAGAATTCAAGAAGAATGTACCGCAGAGATTCCCCAGTTCACCGAGCGCAGACCTTTCTATTGAACCCAGATGCTGAGTAGTTCCCGGGGGTGATTCCATTAATAGATCCGCCAATTCCAGAGTTTTCAGATATGGCATGATCATCATGATCTGCCCAACCATATCACCCTCAAAACGCAAATAAATTCCAACGGCATCATCTTCCGGTCCGCCAACGATCTCCGATATGGTCAACAAGGGCACCAATCTGATCGTTGGATTGCTAACCTCGATCTTGTGACCGATCATTCCTGAAAAACCAGTAGCCGCATTCTTAATGCCTTCACTTGCGATGGTTTTCAACATTTCCAACAAATTTTCATCGAACACAACATTATCATTCATCACGGGATACCACCTTTTCTTATAATCCAGCTAACTTGAACAAACCAAAAATATCGACGATCAACGCAACCTGTCCTTCACTAAGAATGGTGGCGCTGGAAATTCCGGGAATGTCGCCAATAAACGCGCCGAGGGGTTTCACGACAACATCCTCTTCGCCCACCAGAGAGTCGACGATCAGCCCAACCCGCTGTTTACCTGACTGAACCACCACGGCAAAAAGATATTTTCTTTTTTCATTACTGTGTGGGAGGTTTAAAATATCTGAAAGATACGCCAGTGAGAGAACACTTTTTCGCAGCATTGTGACCGGCTTTTGGTAGACATGCTTGATCGCAGAATGTTCGAGGCGCAAAGTTTCTGTAATCATCACCAATGGAATCGCAAATGTGGATTGATGAATCTTGACCAACAAAGCGGGGACGATGGCAAGCGTGAGCGGTAAAATGATTTTGAATTGCGAGCCGCGCCCAAGCTGGGTCTCCACCTGTATGGATCCGTTTACGTGCTGAATATTGGTGTTGACAATATCAAGCCCCACTCCCCGCCCTGAAATGTCGCTTACCTTCTGGGCAGTGGACAACCCCGCCAAAAACATCAAGTCTATTGACTGTTCCTCCGTCAGACTGGCAGCTTCTTCGGCGGAGATCAAGCCTTTTTGGACGGCGCTTCTGCGAAGTTTTTCTCCATCGATGCCGCCCCCATCATCTTCAACAGTAAGGAGGATGCGCCCCTGTTCGTGGCGGGCTGTGAGGGTGATCGTACCCCGCTCCGGTTTGCCGGCTGCGAGACGCTCTGCGGGTAACTCAATGCCGTGGTCAACAGAATTACGAACCAAGTGAATCAGCGGGTCGTTGATCTCTTCGATCATCGAACGATCCATTTCGGTTTCTTCACCACGGATAATCAGATCAATATGCTTGCCAACTTTTTGCGACATATCGTGTACCATGCGTGGAAATTTCCCAAAGGCACTTGATACAGGAAGCATACGGATATGCATTACTTCTTCCTGAAGCTGGTCCGTGATGCGCCCCAGGTGCGTAATGGTTTCAAAAATCTGGTCGTAACTCCCATTGATGCGCGTAAGACGGCTGTGAATTTGCTTTAAATGATTACGGTCAGTGATCAATTCACCCACCAGATTCATAAGATTATCCAGACGTTCCACATTTGCGCGGATCGTTGTGTCAGAGTTGCGCCTGCCAAAAGGACTGGCGCTGCGTCTTTCGCTTGCCGAGAGACCGGAAGTCTGGGAAGGTGATTTATCTGGAACAGAGGGACTCTCTTCAATTTTTTCTGGCTGCTGAGATTGTTCAGGTGTAATTTCTTGAGCGCGATCTGAGACAACCAATCCTTTGGAAAGAACGAGTGTGCCATTTATGGAAATTTCATCGATGTCGGAAATCATGGTCAATGCAGCGCTAATCTTTTCGAAAGACTGATTGGTAACCACAACCGCTACAAAATCGCTGACAGAGGAAACTGCCTCGATCTGCGTCTGGCTTGGGGTCATCGACTGAATGTCGCCCAAATCCTGCAACGCCATCATCAACTGAAAAGCGCGCGCCGCAGAGGAAACACTGTCCGCATTAATTTTGGCTTGAATTTGGAAGGTTCTGCCATGTAAACTTGGCGTACTAGCCTCGGTATTAATCGTTTCAATTAGAGTTTTTATTTTTTGTTTCAGCAAGTCCTTATCTTCGAGCAAAGCACCTGCAACGTTTTCCACGTTATTTTTATTTGGAGCTTGCGGCAAAGTTTCTTTTTTCACGCCTTCGTTAAAATCTTTAAGCGACGACACGATCTGATCGATATCCAAATCACAAGTTTGCGAAGTGACCACTTCATCACGAAGCAGCCGCAGATGATCCACGGCATCCAGGCAAAGGTTGACCAGTTGTTTCGTGATCGGGACGCTATTTTTACGAACCCCGTCCAGCACGGTTTCAAGAGCATGGGTAAGATTCGTCATCCGCTGGTGTCCGATCATGCCAGACATGCCCTTGATGGTATGAGCGGAGCGAAACACGCTCTGCACAAGGTCAGAATCGGAAGATTCCCGCTCCAGACGAATTAAAATATCGTCCAGTACTTGTAAGTGTTCATCCGCCTCGGCAAGAAAAACCGGCAATTCTTCTTCGCTAATATCAAAATGGATTTCCATAGATTGATCCAATGTCCTTTAATCTCTCGTTGACAAAAGATAGCACATAACCCCATCTTAAGCAGTAAATCATCCGTAAAGAGAAGCCAAAAAACGGATAAAAATATTTACAACAAGAGAGAGAAAATTTACCGATCATCCAATTGCCTCCCCAAAAAAACACTGCCGTTTCGCCGCCCATTCAATGCTTTGATCTCGTTCCTGTAGTCCAGCCTCAGCTCAACACGCCTTTTAATCACAATATCCCTTTCAAATTGAAAGGGATATTTTTTCGGGTATTCCATCAAGCGAAAAATCCTAGAGGGCGTCTTCGTTTTTTCCCTGTTCTTTATTTTCTTCTTTTTCGCTTTCTTCATTTTCACTTTCAGATACCAAAAGCTTTCGTAATTGCTCGAATGTATCTGGTTCAGTTTCCTTAGCCAGCAACTCCTGAATTTTGACCTGATCTTGCACCGCTTGATAGATTTCCTGCCGTAAAATTATCGTCTCACGCGGAGCATTGATCCCGATCTTAACCCGGTCGCCTTCGATTGCGAGTATAGTTACAATGATCGTATCTCCAAGCAATACACTCTCATCCACCTTGCGGGATATTACCAACATATCGACACACTCCGCGTACCAAATTTTTCAGGGCGTTTCAACGGGGTTTGACGGTATGTTTGCCGGGACAAAATTATCGCATGTAATCAAAAAGACTGAGTGCTGAAATCGCCCGCTGGCTGACTTCTAAAACGGCTTGATAGGTGGTTTGCTGGTTTGTCAGCAAAGCAATCCCTTCTGCCAGATTGATATCTTCTTTTTGAGAAAGCAAACTTTTTGTCTCGATCTTGACCGTCTCCAGGAAATTTGACGCTGATTCGACCTGACGTAATCGCGCACCGTTCGATGTGCGATATTGATTAATAGTTTCCGCTGATGATTTTACTCCACTCAATGCTGTCTGCAAAGTAAGCGGATCGGTAAGCGGGTTATTGGTATTATGAATATTGTTTTGCGTCAGAGCATTGCCAGCCAAAATCAAATTCTGAATGAAGCCAAGAATTGCCTGATCTCCGCGCACATTCAAATTAACTGATTGATCCGGTCCCAGGTTGCGCTGCATATTGCCCTGGTCTCCAAGATAGTTGACGACTTTTGGGGTAACGGCATTGCCCAGATAATCCACAATGGTGGTCGGCGAATCGACCAGTTCAAAGGCTTTTTGATTCACCTGATAGCCCGAAAAAATGAACTGTCCATTGACAGAGGTATTGCCAATTTCGATGGCTCTTTCAATCAGAGTTTTCATTTCAGTACCGAGAGTAACAGCGCGCTCGCTGGCTGAAATCGTATCGCTAAGCCCGCGCAAAATCAGATTCGAGGACTGAATAGAGATGTCCTCCAACTGGCTCAGGGCGTTGTCACTGGCGGTCATCCAATTTTGGGTGGTGGCGGCTGTATCAGAATAAGATTCAAGCGTCCGCAAATTGGAACGTAAACTTAAACTGGCAGAAGCCCGGGCGGGGTCATCAGAAGCGGTCTCAAATTGTTTCTGCGTGGAAACCTGATTGCGCAGTTTGCCTACCTTTTCCTGGCTGTCCGCCAGATTTTGGATGGCATTATTAACCATCATCAAATTAGTAATTCTCATGCCAGCTCCTCATCATATTAACGACCCACCAATCCCATACGGTTAATGACCAGGTCGAGCAATTCGTCAAACGCGGTCAACATACGCGCCGAAGCCTGATAAGCTTTCTGCGCTTTTGCCATATTCGCGGCTTCTTCATCCAGAGAAACACCCCCAACTGATTCGCGCTGGTCGCTCAAGGCTTTTGCCACCAATCCATACTGGTAGGTGTTATCAGAGGCGCTCTTGGTGGTCACAGCCAAGCCGGAGAACTGGTCGTTATAGAATTCATTCAGGGTAACCGTTCCCGTTTTCATCCCTTTGACTGTTTTCAAGGCAACCATCTGCAAAGCAATCCCATTGTTACCCGCTTGATTAATAGTGCTGGAAGTGGCAATGCTGGCGGCATCCAACAAAGAGTTGACCGCGATGGAGCTCGCTTCATTACCCAAACTGCCTGTGAAGAAATCTTTGCCTGTGGAATTGTTCAGCCCAAAACCAATGCTGTGGATGTCATTCACCTGTTTCATCAATCCGGCTGCCAGTGTATTAAGTCCGCTCAACTGGTCAACCAAAATATGATCGCGTGCCTCCAGCGTCCCCTTTAGTTTTCCGCTGGACGGTATAAGTTGTTGATTATCGCTCCAATAAACATCCGTCATGCCGGCATTGGGCGCGGTCTGATTGGTTTTGGTTTGGAGCTTTAAAGCATCGTGCCCGACAACCAAAACATGCCCTCCGATGGAAACCACCATCTCACCGTTTTTCTGCTCGGAGGAAACCGCACCTGTCAGATTGGCGAGTTGATCGAGAGCCAGGTCGCGTTTATCCATCAGATCGTTGGGCTGTTCTCCCACCGACAAAACATGTGAAATTTCGCCATTCAGTTTTGCAACCTGGTCGGCAAGCGAGTTGATCTCATCCACCTGACTGGAAACCGCCAGATTCTGGTCATTGCGTAACAGATTGATCTGCTCTGCCCGTCGATTGAAAGCCAACGCCAGCGAACTGGCATCGCTCAGAAGGACGTTCCGCAGGCTGCTATTGGTCGGATCACTTGAAAGCGATTGCCACCCCGCCCAGAACTGATCCAGCTTGGGGAGCAAACCATCATCCGAAGTTTCCGCCAGTGTCGCCTCCAGTTGGTTGAGAATCTCACTTTGGGCTTCCCCGTTTTTTGCTTCGGCAGAAACCGAACGATAACGTCCATCAAAAAATGCAAGGTTGAAGCGCGCGATCTTCGCAATGGTGACACTGCCGCCCCTCTGCCCGGCGCCGACTGCATGATCTGCGCCATTAACCGAACTGGCAACCTCCGAAGTCAAGATCGCAGCCTGACGGCGATACCCCGGCGTGCTGGCATTGGCAACATTATGTCCGGTAATCTCCAGCACCTGGGAATGAGTAAGAACTGCTTGTAGTGCCGTGGAGATCGAAGAGAGGGATGGCATAAACGACTTCCTTAAATGTGAAGCTCAACGCCCAAACCGGCGGCTGGTTCCGGGTGCGTTCCGCCTGTTGGTGAGCGGTATCCAGACTCGGGTTGAAAAATACTAATTAAAAATAACTGGGTCGCTTTAACCCAGTCCAGTTTAGTGATCGCAAGCGCCTGACTGGCATGGTTTAACTCGCGAGCCTGGCTGGCAAGGCTGTAAATCCCTTCTGATAGGTTCATAATGCGGCTGGCATCTTCTGGTTTAAAAAACGGGAGCAGAGCCTGTATGGAAGTATCTTCCAAATGCATTTCGAGGGAAAGCGAAATTTCCTGAATAATCTGGCGGCATTTATCTTCCATTAAACTCATTTTATCGAGAAGAACTTCCTTATCTTCCACAATTTGAAGGATCAGGTCCGGTTCGTTCAATAAAGCCATGCGTTCTTTTTTGGAGAGAACGATCAAATCCTGTAATATCCTGAACTGCTGTACCAGCACCTGTTCAAGTTCCAATCGATTGATTGTGAGTTTATTATTTTCCATTGCAGGAAGTCCCTGTTATATTTATTTTTGATGGAATTTCGCGGCTAATTTTATGGCGAGTTGACTGACCAAAACTTTATAATCTCCGCTTGCAATTTGACTTTTGAGCGTTTGGAGACGGTCGGAATTTGTTTCTTCCACATTTCCGAGGGCAGTTCGGGCTTTGGCTAACAAGCGTGCATTATCTGACATTTCCACGCTATCCTGTTTAGAACGGACAGAATTAGCCTCATTGAGTTCTTCCTTCTTTTCAACCTGGTTCGCAGCTTCTGTGGGTTTGGCAGAAAGTGGCAATATGTTGTTATTTTCGATTTTCATAAGATGGTTTCTCCTGCTGGATATTTTAAATCATATTACCATTATCGGCTGTTTTATTGAAAACATTATGCCTTGCGCAGGTTAATTGCCTCGGAAATCATCGTATCGGTTTGCTGGAAGGCCTTGATCGACATGCTGAATGAACGCTGCATGACCATAATATGGGTCATTTCGCGGGCTAGATCCACATTAGACTGTTCGACCCTATACCCGCCAATCGTCCCGTAATTCTCGGCTCCGGCGGCGCCAGCCAGAGCTGCGCCGGAAGCATCCGATTCGAGCCAGACGTTGTCGCCATGACTGGTGACGCCGCTGGGGTTGGGAAAACGCGTCAGTTGAACAGCGCCAACCGCAACGCTTGCGCCTTTTGCGTCCGTAGCGGTTACTTTTCCTTCGGGACTGATACTGATGTCTGTCATCCCTTCGGTGATCGTCCCATCCCACTTCAAGGGATAGCCGCTGGCTGTCACCAGTTTGTTGCCTGCATCCAGAACAAACTGTCCATCGCGGGTATATCCAATTTTCCCATCTGGCAGAGTGATGCTAAAAAAGCCTTCGCCCTGAATCGCCCAATCTAGTGGATTGGTAGAATCGCGCAAATTGCCCTGCGCTGTCAGCAATTGGGTGTTTTTCAACTGTGTACCTTCGGTGAGTTGCTGGTTGAGCATTTCCTGAAAATTGGAACGGCTGGACTTGTACCCGGCAGAATTGACATTCGCCAGGTTGTTGCTGGTTACGTCGAGATCCATCATGCGGCTGATGATATCCTGACGGGAAATGTTGAGGGTATGAAACAGGGAAGATGACATGTTGACTCCTTATCCTATGCGACCCAGTGAAGCGATGGATTTACCCAACAACTCATCCTGGTTTCGAACTAAATTTTGGGCAGCTTCATACGAGCGGGCAACTTCCACCAGTTGGGTCATCAGTTGCGTGGGGTTGGCGTTGGATATTTCGAGATAACCCTGGGCTATCTGGGGAACATCCTCGCCGGTAGACGCGGTTGGACCGGTGAACAAATTGCCTTCGGTGTGCTGTAATTCAGCTCTCGGATCGGTGAAAACGCCGATGCCTAACGTAGCGACGGCGGTTCCGTTCACGCTGATAGCTCCGCTAGCCGCCACTGAGATTTCCCCGTCTGGTAGTTGAATCGGTTGACCCGCATCATCAAGCACCTGAAAGCCTTCCACGGTCACAAGGGTATTGTCGGCATCGCGCAGAAAGCGCCCGTCGCGAGTGTAACGGTTGCCATCGGGAGTTTTCACGCTGAAAAAACCATTCCCTTGCAGGGCAAAATCGAGCGGGTTGTCGGTATCTTGCAAAGCGCCCTGCTCAAAATCAATATATTTCGGACCGATCTGCGTACCCAGTCCCAACTTGCCGATGTAATCCACCGAGCGCGTCAGGTTGTTCCCTGTTGTGTAAACTGACTGGTTCTGCATAAAATCTTCGGCAACGGTAAGGATTTGCTTAAAACCAGGTGTTTCCAGGTTCGCGATATTATGGCTGAGGACCTGCTGGCGGGCAGCGTTCATTACCATTGCAGAGACGGCTGAGTAAAGTCCTTTTATCATCTTAATCTATCTCCATAACTTTTATTTTTCTGTTGGACGTTCAAGACCAACTGGACTTCATCACGGGTGATGCTGAACTGACGGGCAATGTCAACATCAGACATGTTGGCTTCGGACATCGCGCCGATCAATCGGTTGCGATCCATGATCGAGGCGGTCGAATCAACTGTCGGCGTTTGGTTGACGCGCGATTGGGTAACGTTCAGCAGAGTCCTAAAATCCGATTGTCCCATCACACCAGTTGAAGGCGGGATAGTTGCCGACTGCGCCGGCATGGAAACCAGACTGCGCATCTCGTCGACTACCGGCGCCATCCGCTTGGCTTGAGCCTGACGGTTCTGCGCCAGGGCTGTCTCGCGCGCCAATTGAAGGACGTACAAAGAATCTTCGAGGGATACTCTCGGAATATTACTCATTATTCATCATCGTTTTCAAAGAGATGATCACGCGGGCGTGCAACTGACAGACGCGGGATTCAGTGATATCCAACACTTTTCCAATTTCTTTAAATGTCAGGTCATCGTTGTAATACAAGGACAAGACCAACTGTTCACGTTCAGATAAATTGTGGATGGCATCGGACATTTCTTCCATTAAACTTTCTTTTTCATACACATCCGACGGATTGTCCTGCTTCTCGTCGCTTAACCGTTCATACAGGGAGCTATCTCCATCCTGATCTACATCCATCATCATGTCGAGTGAAACCAGTATCCTATTCGAATCAGACAGTCCTTGTTGAACATCTTCGATCTTGACCCCAAGATGAGAAGCGATTTCTTCTTCGGTGGGTTCACGGGAATTCTCGGACCACAAGGCTGAAATGGATTTCTGGATCAAGCGTGTTCGTTTGCGCGCAGTACGCGGCATCCAATCTGTTGTGCGCAGGTAATCCAAAACTTTTCCACGAATACGCAGGCTCGCGTACGTGCTGAAACGCGTATTAAACTTTGGATCAAAATGGTCAACGGCATCTATCAAGCCCAGCAAACCCTGATGAGCCAGGTCTTCGTAATCGCTTCCTCTTTCCTGAGTAATCCCCATCCGACCCAACAGGTAATAGACCAAAGGTACAGATTGCAGAACCAGTTTTTCTCTTAATTCTGGTGAGCGGTCCGCAATAAATTCGTTCAAAATATCCGTAGTTTCCATTTGCATAACCATGGTTTACACTACCTCTAACTGGTTTTGGACTTCAAGTTCATCCGATTGTTTCTGAATTGCCTCTGTTGCCTGAACCACACTGGCATTCAACACATCCGAGGATATTTGACGGGTAATCAGCATCAACAGGACTCCGATTACCAGCATCGTGACACTCGTGCGGATCACAATATCAAGCAATTTTGTACCGGTCAGCAAAGAAACACTGATCATTGTCAAAAATAAAAGAACTAAAACAATGACAGAAAACGTAAAGGTAAATTCGACCAGGACAGGAAGGAAAACGCCTTCAGTTTCCTTTCCCTTCTCCTTCTCCTTTTTCTTTTTATCCTTGCCAGCTTCTACAGAAACCGGCTTCTCTGGAAGATTTTCATTGTCAGCCATGTCTACTTATTCCATTCTTTTCCGAACAATGCAGACACCAGACGGGCAGTGTCCACTACTTCCAAATGACGGGAGGCTTCCTTACCCGTTGTAAAGTAACCAAGGGGAACTTGATTCTTTCGAGCAAAGTTATACACATTGCCAAAGGTATGGGTTTCATCCAATTTTGTGATGATCATTCCATCCAGGTTGAAAATTCCAAGTGAAGCGGATGTTTGAAACAGGTCTATCTCTTTGGTGGTTGCCGGGACGACAAGGTAGGTGCAACGTTTGGGAATTTCTGCAAGCAATGTGCCTAATTCGATCAGATGGGCTTCATTACAAGGGTTGTAGCCGGGGGTATCCACCAGAAATAAATCGGTGTCGTCTGATTTATTTAAAATTTCTTTTATGTCTTCGGGCGCATAAACAAGCGCAAGCTTAAATCCCAGGGCGTCTGTATAAGCGCGCGCTTCAGCAATAGCTCCCATGCGGACTGTGTCTGCACACACCCAGGTAATTTTTTTCTGCAAAGTTTGGCTGAAATAAAGTCCCAGTTTGGCAATGGTGCTGGTCTTGCCGCTGCCACTCGCGCCGATCAGACAAACCACATTGCTTGAAACATATCTTCCCGCTCCCTGCTGCACACGCAATTCAGCGCCAAGCAGCTGAGCGATGGACTTCTTGCAGATTTCAATATCAGCAAGAGTACCCGGACTCAGCGTCTCAAGCGCAACATTTACCAGACCATCGATCAACGCAGAATCCACGCCCTGACTGGTTAACTGTTCATGAATCTTTTTCAAGGATGGTGGCAGGTATTTATCATCTGCCGATGACTTAACCGCTATTTTCTGGGATGCCGCCGCCTTCACAGGGGTTGATGTGACTATTGGGTCCAGATTAAGTTTCAATTTAGCTGGCAGTTGACCCGGCTTTTTAGCGGGTTTCTTTTCCGTTTCAAGATCCCATTCGATCTCTGGCATAACCTCAGCAAATTCAACGCCATTTTTATTTTCTGATAGGCGCAACTCGGGTGCCGGGGAGACGGCTGGTTTCGATTTCTGCAGTTCGGGCATTGAATCAGGACTTGCCGCGACAATTTCAACCGATGTTTTTTTCCATGGATTCCATGACGGTCCAAGCGGTACTTCGCGCATGGAGATCACAATTGCATCGGAGCCTAATTCCTGCTGGACCAATTGCAAAGTTTGGATTGTCGATTCAGATTTGAATGTTTTCATAACCATGTTGACCTCTATTCCAGTTTAACAATGCCGTGCGCTTTAACTTTTATTCCCTGCCCAACTTCAGAAAAAGCCATAAAAATCAAATTTGGCAGAGATTGTTCAACCAGACGCCGAAACGCCAGCCGCAGTTCACGAGGACAAATCAAGACCGGGACATGACCCAATTGAGCCAGCGCTTCCATCTGTTCACCGGTTTTCACCAAAATCTTTTGCGCCAAAGTTGCGTCAATTTGGAAGCCCGGGCTGCCTTCTGAAGACACCAATGAAGCGCGCAAGGTGGCTTCCAATTGCGGAGCCAAAGTAAAGACGTGCAAGGTGTTCGTTTCATCTTTATATTGACTGGAAATTGTGCTTGCCATGTTTTGGCGCACAGCTTCAGCCAGGATGTGCGGATCGCGAGTCATGGCGGCGTTATTTGCCAAAACTTCCAAGATCCCGCTCAGGTCGCGGATGGGTACGCGCTCACGTAGAAGATTGCGAAGCACCCCTTGGATTTCTCCCAAGTTGAGCATTTCGGGAAAAACACCATCAACCGATGCAGGAGTTTTTTGGCGCAGTTGGTTTAACATTTCCTGCACAAGTTGGCGGCTCAACAGGTCAGATGCGTGACTCCGAATGACCTCTGTCAGATGAGTGCATAAAACAGAAAGCGGAGTCACCACGGTGTAGCCTTTCAGTTCAGCCTGATTTTGTTCAGACGTACTGATCCAGGTTGCTGGCAGCCCAAAAGCAGGCTCAGAAGTGGGAGTGCCCTGAAGCGGTTCTTCAATATCCGAGCCGGGGATGGCAAGCAACCGATCGAGCATGATCTCGTTAAGTGCTACTTCCTGCCCACGAATTTTTATTCGATAAGATTGCGGCGCCAGACGCAGGTTGTCGCGAATCCGAACCACCGGAAGAACCAATCCTATTTCGCTCATTAGTTGACGGCGAATGCCCGTAATGCGTCGCAGCAGGTTATCCTGACTGTCCTCATCAATGATCGGGATCAAGCTATAGCCAATTTCCAACTCAATCGGATCAACCACAACCATTTCCAACATTTGCTCAGGGGTTTCCGGCTCGGATGGGCGGGCAACAGGCAGATTGAAGGCCTCTTCAGTTGCCGCAGCGGATGCCTGTTCCTTGCTTACAAAGAAAGCGCCAACACCAAGACCAATACTGACAAGAGCAAAGGGAATTGTGGGCAAACCAGGCACCAACATCATCAGCGCAACGACGACCGCGCCGACTGCCAGTACATTGAAATTCGATATTTGAGTGGAAACTTCAGTTCCCAATGATGTTTCTGAGGTGGAGCGTGTAACGATCAAACCGGCGGCGGCTGAGACCAACAAAGAAGGAACTTGAATAGCCAGTCCCGCGCCAATGGTCAACAAAACATAGGTTTGTAAAGCTGTTACCAATGGCATCCCACGCTGCAACACACCGATGACGAAGCCGCCGATAATATTGACCAGCATGATGATGATAGCCGCCATGGCGTCACCCTTTACGAATTTGCTGGCGCCGTCCATCGCGCCATAAAAATCAGCTTCCGATTCAATCGACTTGCGGCGCTGGCGGGCTTGGTTTTCATCGATCAAGCCGGCGTTCAGGTCGGCATCAATCGCCATTTGTTTGCCGGGCATGGCATCCAAAGTGAAACGCGCGGCAACTTCAGCCACACGTCCGGCGCCGCTATTGATCACCACAAATTGGATGATCATCAAAATAAGAAAGATAACCACACCAACCACATAATTGCCGCCGACGATCAGGTCGCCAAAGGTTTTAATGATCTGTCCTGCATCTCCGCTGAGAAGGATCAAGCGGCTGACTGAAACATTAATGCCCAGACGAAAGAGTGTGACTAACAACAGTACGGTTGGAAAAACAGAGAACTCCATTGGCTGCTTGATGAACATGGTCAGCAGGACAATGCCAATCGAAACCGCAATACTCAGAGCGACCGCCAGATCGATCAGGAAAGCCGGCAGTGGAATCAGCAGCATGCCTACAAGGATTACCAGGCTGAGCGCCATGACAATATCTTTTGAGCGCAATAAGCCTTGCAAAGCAACTAAAACTGGGCTTTTAACCAAAGTTGGTGATGTATTCATTCGCTATTTCCAATTATGCAGGTTGAGGATCTGATATTCTCGAACTGACAGGGAACTTTCCGCGGAGTTTGTAAACATAAGCCAGTATCTCGGCCATTGCCAGATAAAGGTCCGGTGATATTTCCTGTCCAATATCAACCGTTTTATAAATGGCACGCGCCAGAGGGATATTCTGGACCACGGGAATATGATTTTCTTTTGCAATTTTGACGATCCTTTCAGCCACTCGATAAGGACCTTTCGCCAATACTTTTGGAGCTTTCATCCCTTCCTCGTATTCAATCGCAATTGCCAGATGTGTTGGATTGGTGACAACGACAGTTGCCTTGGAAACATTTGACATCATACGACCACGCGCCATCTGACGCTGGAGGCTGCGCATGCGGCTCTTCAGCAGGGGATCTCCTTCTGAACGTTTGTGTTCCTGTTTGATCTCGTCTTTACTCATCTTCAGATTTCTATATAGATCCCAGCGCTGATAGGCATAATCAGCAACCGCAATGAGCAGATACATGCCGCCTACTCGGAGGGCAAGTGAAATGCACATTTCGGCAAACATACCCACGGCAGTATTCAGATCAAACTGGTTGAATGAAATCAGAGCAACAAATCTGGAGCGTAGAAAACCATACGCAACCCACGACACCCATCCCAATTTAAGTAATGACCGAAGTAATTCATAAAAGCCGTGCGATGAAAAAATCCGTTTAAAGCCTTCGGCTGGGTTTACACGTTTGAAATCAAAGCCGATTTTTTTGCCGGCCCATAAGAATTGGGTTTGTCCCAAAGTTACAGCCGCGCCAACCAGCAAAAGTCCAACAAGGATCAGGCTGAAGGGCGGCAAAATTTGCATCCCAAAAGTAAAAATCGTTTTTCTGAGCCATTCGACAGATAAATTCGTACCTGGAAGTTCGGCGATCAGATTCGTAATTACTTCCTGAAAAGCAATTGCCAGTTGTTTCCCAGCCCCTCGCAACATAAATGCGCTCATTAAAATAACGGCCGCAGAAATTAATTCCTGGCTGCGTACCACCCGCCCATCTTCACGGGCTTCCTGAAGGCGATGACTGGTAGGGGCTTCACTTTTATCAGAATCAGACATTTTGCTTTATTGCTCCACAAACAAAAGCATGTTTTCCGTCATGGTCTTAAATAAAGAAATCAGATTTGGGGAAACAACAGCAAAGGTCATTCCCAATGCGATCATTGCCACAACCACTTTGACGGGTAACCCCAGAAAGTAGACTTGCACTTGAGGCGCCACTCGCGCCAGCAGCCCAAGGGCGAGGTCTGTCAAAACCAGCGCGGCCATGACAGGTAATGCCATATGAATACCAGTAGCAATAAACATCGAGGTCATTTTCATTATCGTTTCCATTCCGTTGAACGGCAGGCTGCCGTTCAACGGAAGGACATTAAAAGTATTTTGTATGGCAATCAGAACAAGGTGATGACCATCAATCGTCAGGAAAACCATTGTCGCTGTCATCACAAAAATCTGGTCAAAGGCGGAACCAGCCTCGCCCAAAGCCGGGTTAAAGATGCGGCTGGATTCAAAACCACTGCCTATTCCCATCGCTGAACCAGCCATCTGAATTGCTCCAAAAGCAAGGTCGGCGGAAAATCCGATCAATGTGCCGATCAAGATTTCCTTGGCGATGGAAACGCCATAGGCAAACACTCCGATTGCTATTGCATCTGGCGGGATTGGCTGCCAGGGAATAAGCACCATCGCCAGCGCAAAGCCCAACCCGATCCGTACCTGAGTGGGGATATTTTGCCCACCAAATACCGGCACATGAATGATGATGGCCATAATACGGGTGAAGGCTAAGAAGAATAATTGCGCCTGTGCTACAGAGATTGTCATAAAATTTCTTTTTCCAATTAACGCTTCCTAAAAAGGATGATACCTGATTCACCTTTTTATGTATGTAAATGTAAAGTGAAGCAAAACTAAAGATGACGTAAATTATTTTCTCCCCCGAAACGCGATTTTCTGGTATTCCTTTATCCAGGAAAAACACTGCCAGGTTTTTGGTCAAAATAAAAAGTTCCTGAAAGTTCAAAGAAGCTTCAGGAACTGGATAACATGTTTTTGCTTTCGAAACGCACCTTCATTTGATTGGGATGTTCCGTGCCTGCGACTACCCAGTAATTATCGAAACTAATTGGAGAGTTCGCGAGATCGGCCAAAACTACTCAGGATACGCGCCGCCATCAGATCAGGATTCAAGGGCTTGATCAGAAAACCACTAGCTCCCATTTTGGCTGCTTTTTGAACAATTTCTGGAAAACCCATGGAGGAGATAAAAAATACTTTTGTCCTTTTTAGAAGTACTTCAGAGTTCAATTGATCAATTAAGTCCAAGCCATTCTGACCGGGAAGGTAGGTATCGATCAGAAGAACATCTGGAAGGTGCTGAGTCAACTGCTGACGAATAGCGGTTGGTTGATTGCAAATAATCGGATTCATACTGTGGCGTATCAGCGCCAGTTTAATCAGGTCGCATTGCAGCAAATTGGGTTCGAGAATAAGAACTGACAGCGTTTCATGTTTCATATTGTTTGTCCATTTTTTGGAGGGTCCGGAAATACACCTGAATCTTTTATTTTGATTTTTAGTTTTTCGACGTCCACCGCATTAATTTTGAGGATATGCAAGGACTCAGGGTGGATGTCAAAGCTTAATAATGCTGAACCTGCCAACTGGTAATCCTCGGAAAAAGAATTCGCCAAATTGACAATGGCTGGCAGCCGCTGGTTGATCCTGGCAAAGGATGGAACGTGGTGAAAACGAATCGCATCCACCAGAATGACAGGATAATTCCAATGCTCGGCAATCAGCCCGCCCACCCTGGCATGATCGATGCCGATCAGTTTTTCCTCCACTTGCCATAGCGGCATTCGATACTTTTGAACATAATCAACAATCGTGTTGTAATTATTCAAAACCACCTGATCCAAAAGTAATTTGCCTATATCATGGAGCAGACCAGAGATATAAGCTTCCTCGGGGTTGGGATAATGCAGCGCTTGCGCCAGCCATTCTGATATAACGCCTGTCACCAAAGAATGATGCCATAATTCGCCTGCCCCCTGCCGATACCCACTCAGACTGCGCTTCATCATGCCCGTTGCAGAGGATGTCAAAAGGATCGTCCTTAGTCGACCAAGCCCAATGAGCATAATTGCTTCGTAGAGCGTTGAACAGGTGCGGGAATAGCCCAACGAAACTGAATTTGACATTTGTAGAACCAGGGCGGTCAATGCTTGATCCAAGCCAATCAGTCCGGCCAGTCCGTCAATGGTAACGTTCTGTTTTTCGATTTCACTCAAAATACGGGATACATTTGAAGGCATCGGTCTGAGGCTGGCGACCGATTGGACGATGGTTTGAACTCTTTGTGACAGCATAATGTCTACCGAACCAAATCAGGCAGGCTTGTAAACAAGGTGTGGGTAAATGTCATCGCTTGCTGAAGCATCCATGAGCCAAGAATGACCAAGACCAGAATGATGCCGATCAATTTAGGGATGAAAATCAGCGTGGATTCGTTGATTTGGGTTGCGGCCTGAACCAGACTCACCAGACTGCCGATAATCAAACTGACCAACAAAATCGGTCCAGCCAGGGTGAGAGCCATCACAATCGCGTTTTGCCCAAGGGTAAGAACATAGGATTCAGTCATCGATACCTCACGTGCTGCCAGTGAAACTCAAGACCAGACTGCGAACGATCAAATACCAGCCATCCACCATCACAAAAAGCAGAACCTTGAAGGGCAGAGAGATAAGTGAAGGCGGCAGCATCATCATTCCCATCGAAAGCAGGATGCTTGAAACGACCAGGTCAATCACCAGGAACGGAATATAAATCACAAACCCCATGGTAAATGCCGTGCGGAGTTCGCTAATCACAAATGCCGGGAATAAAGATACGGTGGGAATATCGTCAATGGTGGCAGGTTGGGGTTCATTCCCCAAATCAAGGAATAATTGGATATCTTTTTCCCGTGTTTGTTTGAACATGAATTCGCGGATCGGCTGTTGGGCTTTGGTCAGCGCAGTTTTCTGATCTATTTGCTCACTTAAGAAAGGTTGAATTGCATTTTTATCGATCTGCTTATACACAGGAGCCATAATGAAAAAAGTGAGTATCAGGGAAAGTCCGATAAGAACCTGGTTGGGAGGAATGGATGGCGTCCCAATTGCGTTGCGTAACATCGACAGTACAATGACAATGCGGGTAAATGAGGTTGCCAGGATCAGCACTGACGGGGCTAAAGAAAGCACGGTCATGAGCACCAGCAATTGCACTCCTGATGTGACCTGTTTTGGCGCCGGCGATTGCGAATCAACCGTCAAGGAGACGCCGGGAACGGCCGAACACCCGCTCAACAACACGCCGACAATAAGAACAGAAAAAACGAGAATATAAATTTTGGCGAACCGACTGCCATATAGTTTGGAGATGGCTTTGAACATCTTTGGGCTGCCCTTGGAAAACATTCTTTCAAGCATGGTTGTCCTTTATTCCTTTCCCTTTAAACTTTCATCTGAAACAGTGAAATTCAAAGATTGGATCAATGAACCAAAATCCAAAGCTGGTTGAGTTTTGGCTTCTTCGGCTGGGGTGGGATTAAGGCTTTCCTCGATATGAGCGATCAAGGAAACGTTTTGATCGGTGGCTCCGATTAATAATCTTTGGTCGCCAATCACAATTAGATGAAGGGCTTGCTTTGGGGATAATCTAACCGTTTCGAGCAGGCGCATCTGACGGGTTATCTTTCCGGTGGGACCAAGTTGCAACCAACGGCGAAGGAGCACGGAACTACCAACGATCAGCAGCAAGACCCCGATCAGTTTTACAAAGGCGCTCACAAAATAAAACGGTGTTGAACCCAGGGGGTCACCGGTTGTTTCTGAAGCGCCGCCCGTAGCCAGAAGTAGACCAGCAGTCAGAAGGCCGAAAACCAGTGAAAAAGCAACGACCAGCTTTTGTTTTTTACTGCTGGTTTCGAGCCATTTCCTGATCCGCGTCATGATTGCGGGCATTAGGATGCCACCTTCTCACCATTGGACGAAACCATCTCAATGATGCGAACGCCAAATTTATCATCCACTACTACGACTTCACCGCGCGCCACCATGCGGTCATTCACAAAAACATCCACTGGATCTCCAGCAAGTCGGTCCAACTCAACAACGGATCCATGCTGCAATTCAAGGATGCGCGCAAGCTGCATACGGGTACGCCCCAACTCAACGGTGACGCGCAATGAAACATCCATCAATAAATCAATGTTGGTTGTCTTGATGTTGCCTGGTTTTCCCTTCGGCGTTTCAAGCGCAGTTTCAGCGTTCGTGCGGACAGACATTTCTTCATCGTTATTAATTATATTTTCCATAAGATTTCACCTTTATCAGTCGTTTGTTTGGATATCATCATGTTCACGGTACACCCCGGTAATTTGAACCCCCATACGCTTACGGGACTTCCCCACGCGGGCATAGAATTGTTTTTTGTTTGCAACATGCACAACCAATGGGCTGTCAATATTTTTATCCAGTTCAATCACATCTCCAACAGACAGGTTTATGAGGTCTTGCAGCGTGAGATCGGCATTTCCTAAAACCACCTTGATCGGGATGACCGCTCTCATCATGGCCTGAATTGCGATCTGGCGCGCTATCGGGTCTTGTTGGTGTTCCTTGCGTCCCGCAATCCAGATATGCGGATTCAGAACATCGGCAATCGGTTTAAGTGTATTAAAGGGGATGAAAATGCTCATCGTGCCGGTAATACCCTGGATATTAATTTCAACGGCGATTAGCAAAACCCGCTCATTTCCCATCATCATCTGGACCCAGTGCTGATTGATGGTGCTGTCTTCCAGAGACGGCTCAAGCGAAACGACCTTACTCCAGGCGCTCTTTACATCTCCAAGCATGTGCTCCACCATGCCGCGCAACAGGGATTGATCTATTTCGGTCAATGGGCGCTCAGTGAAACGACCCTCGATCTTCCCCCCAAGGCGTTGTTCCAGGATCAAATAACTCACATTGAGACTCATGGTCAGCACCATATGACCGGGAAGAGGAGCCAGTGAAATTAAGTGAAATAATGTGTGCTCCGGAAAATCCTTGATGAAATCGTGAAACCGACCCTGCTCCATAAGAGCCAGACGCGGGCGCACATTGGTTCTCAGAAAAGTAGGCAGGGATGTCGTCAGACGTTCACATAGATCTTCGTGAACCAACTCAACTGCGCGCATTTGTTCCTTCGAAAACTTGGCAGGTGACCAGAAGTTATAAGTTTGAACCTTCTTTTCACCACCGCCATCAGTGGCGGGGCGCTCACCAGACGGATGCATCATATTGGCAAGGTTGACACGCTCCTCGCCATTTTTCTGGTCGAGTTCGATCGCGCCGGACAGCAAAGCATCAATTTCAGATTGAGCTAACATAATTTACTGGACCACAAATTCTGTGAAATAGATTGCTATGATATGAAGGTCTGTAAGTTTTTTGGAAAGGATGTCCATAATTTCCATTCGCAACTTTTCCTTGCCGTCAGCGGTATAGAGGTCTTCATACGTTTTGGTTGACAGGAGTGTGATCACGGTGTCATCCAGAATGGGCAGCCGTGAATTAAGTTTTTCCTCAAAGCTTGTCAGGTACGCTACCTTCTCTTCTTCTGGCAGCGATTCATATTCCGGATTGTCCGGAGCAAACTCAACCACAATGGTCAGCCTGATATATTTCCGTCCGCCCGGGTCCACCAGGTTGATGATCTTGGTCGACATATTGAGCATGACGCCTTCGCCCGGAACGTATTCATGCGCTTCAGGTGCAGCCGTTGGCTCTGCTACGTGGTCAACAGCAGGAATAGATGCAGGGATCGAAATGCCGTAATCGTAGACCAGACGGAAAGGTTTTGGCAACTCATCTGGAGCAAAGATAACATAAGCAGTAATAAGAGATATGATGGCTGTAATTATCAGAATTACCTGTGAGATTACATTAAGAACTTGCAGGATTTTTTTGAACATAAGACTCCGCTTCAAAAGACTGATATGACCGATTTACGGCTTTGCCGCATAATTTCCAAAACTTGTTGATTACTACGGCAGAGCACCCGGAGAATTGACATCTATAATAGTGCTATCTACTTTATAAATGATAACAATTTCCACACGGGCATTCAATTGTTTATGCTGTTCAGTGTCGTTTGGGAACACCGGCGCATATTCACCCTGCCCAGAAATAATCAACCTCTCAGGCGGCACGCCAGAATTGATCAGGTATTTTGCAACAGTCATGGCGCGCGCAAGCGACAATTCCCAATTGGTAGGGTAATTCGGATTGGCGGACGGCGTATTATTGGTATGCCCAACCAACTTGATTTTGTTATCGATCGGGAGCAACATCGCGGCAATCGTATCGAGCACTGGCAACGCTTCTGCCGGCAGATCGATCTGACCTTCCTGGAAAATCAGTTTTTCACTAAGCGAAATCATCACACCTTCGATGTTGGTTTGAACGCTTACCTGGTTGCCAAGATTCTGAGAAGAAAGCATAGCTGTCAATTGTCCGGCGACTTCCTCCGATTGAGTTGGTCCTTCCGGAATACCGGGGACAACAATCGGTTTCGACGTTCCATCTTCCATGGTGCCGCCAGATTGGTCGATCTGACTATCAACGACTTGCGATGCTCCACCAAGAGTAAAAGCCGTCCGCATACTTGAGGCTAAGATTTTATATTTTTCTACATTAACCTGACTCATGGAGTAAAGAACGACGAACAAAACCATCAACAGGGTAATAAAATCGGCATAGCTTACCAGCCAGCGTTCATCATGATGCTCTTCGTGTTCTTCTTTACGTTTTGACATGGTTATGCTTTCGCCTTCTCAGCTTTGGCTGGCGCGGCTTTCTTATCAGATGACGCTTTCCCTGGTTCTGCTTCACCTTTGACCTCAGACGGGGACAGGTAGGCGCTCAGTTTGTCACGTACAATGCGCGGGTTTTCACCAGCCTGAATGGAAAGAATACCTTCCAACTGCATATAGCGATCACGGGCTTCTTCTTCATCTTTTGATTTTAACTTTCCAGCAATCGGCAAATAGATCAGGTTCGCGCTCAACAAACCCCATAAAGTTGCCAAAAATGCAGCAGCGATTGCCTCGCCAAGCGCGCCGGGGTTATCCAATTGTTTCAAAACGCTGATCAAGCCCATAACAGTTCCGATAATGCCGAAGGTTGGAGCAAAAGCGCCAGCTGCGGTAAAGAAACCGATGCCGTGTTTGTGCCGGGCGCGCATTTGTTCGACTGTGGTTTCCAATATCGCCGATACTTGCTCGGGATCTATACCGTCAACCACCATCATGATGCCTTTTTTAAGGAATTTATCAGTGATCTTCTTGCTGTCATCTTCCAGCGCCAGCAGTCCTTCACGGCGGGCTTTATCTGCCAGTTTGGTCAGAAGTTCGATGGTCGCTTTTGCATCGAACTTTCTTGTTGTAAACGCCTGCATGATATATTGAGGCAATTTAAACACTACTTTCAACGGAGAGGTAATAATCGTTGCGCCCAGTGATCCGCCAAAAATCAAGATAATCGACGATGGGTGCGCAAACAATTCTGCTGGCGAGCCGCCATCCATAATCAATGCGACGACAATTACAGTAAGAGCCAAAACCAGACCTGAGATGGTCGCAATATCCATAAACTACTCCTGATGTTCCTATTCTGATTCGAATGGTTTTCTCTTAAGCAAGAAACGACACTTGATTACTCATCTGATTTTTGCAGGATGAAGGGCGCCAGAGTCTTGCGACGGTATTCAATAAAACGCTCTGCAATTTCTTGCGGAGTATCTTTAACGATCAACTTTTTACTATTCATCAGGGTGATGACCGTATCGGGTGTCGCTTCCACAGTTTGGATCAATTCAGGATTGATATAAAATTTGGTTCCGTTTATCCGGGTAAGAAAAATCATGCGGTTCTTCCTTCCTGCCCAAGATTGTAGAATGAATATCTGACGCAGGTGGTTATTCATGCGTAACTTTAGCATATCGCCGTAAGTTTCCATGTAAATTGGCCGTGAAAGGAATATAAAGATTGGCTAAAAATCCATATATATTTCGCCGCATAAAACGACTCCGCCGCAGATGGTGGAGTTTTTTATGCAGCCGAAATACATCGCTGATGGACCGATGCAATCCTGGTTTCCCCCGGTCTTTCCAAAACTATCGCATCTTTTTTGAAATAAATTTATCTACCATACAAATGTCATTGCGAGGCGGTTTGTGCCGAAGCAATCTCCTGTTTTACGAGATATTTTGCATAAAGGGAGATTGCCACGCCGCCAAAATGCAAGATCGGCGGCTCGCAATGACATTATTATTGCGATGTACGGTAGAGAAAAATAAATAAAGATGCCTGAAATCAAGATGGGTTATGCGTTTTTGGCAATCGTTTGAACAGTTATGGATTGCGAAACAGTTTGTTTATAGTAAAGCTCCAATACGACGGGAGGACGTTGAGTTACCACCGGACCAGTGGTTTTCCCCCAAATAAGTTTGTTGTTGGCGTCGAACCAGTCATTTCCATCGCCGCCAGCGTAGATCACATCACCCACGGAAGTCGTATTCGCAGCAAGCGTCCCGTCACCCAATACTTTATTGGAGAATAGTCCGGTTTCAGGAGAAAAATCCCTGGCAGCCGAACCAACTCCGATAACATGCTGTGACCCTTTACTGAGCGTCTCATAAATAAGTAAACTTTTTCATAGGTCCAAGCCTGCATGATCAAAAAAAGATATTATCAGGTCAGGTTTGCGCCGTAAACGCAGGATCGCAAGATTGAGTTGTTGATG
>Ga0105047_10003219_pt1 | contig 28868 bp, 26 predicted proteins | sample MAT04_FD_78384 | JGI IMG/M metagenome (GOLD analysis project Ga0105047, IMG submission 78384) | Freshwater microbial communities from Lake Fryxell liftoff mats and glacier meltwater in Antarctica - MAT-04 (megahit assembly) | ecosystem: Environmental > Aquatic > Freshwater > Ice > Liftoff... | reverse complement strand
GCGGACGAGGTCCGGGGGGGCGGTTGAAGGCATCGTGCAGCGGGGCGCCCCGCCAGCCTAACACCAGGTCGACGCGTAACATCACGCCGCGGCCCCTGCACGCCGCAACAAGCGCCCGCCGGGTGCGGAGCTGCCCGCATGGAAATCTTCGACTACGACAACATCCTGCTGCTGCCGCGCAAGTGCCGCGTCGACAGCCGCAGCGAATGCGACACCTCGGTGGAGTTCGGCGGCCGGCGCTTTGCGCTGCCGGTGGTGCCGAGCAACATGAAGACGGTGATCGACGAACCGATCAGCGTGGTGCTGGCGCAAAGCGGCCACTTCTACGTCATGCACCGCTTCGACCTGGATGCCGTGGCCTACGCGCAGCGCATGCGCGACCGCGGGCTCATCGTCAGCCTGAGCTCGGGCGTGAAGCCGGCCGACTATGCGGTGATCGACCGCCTGGCCGCCGACGGCGTGGGTGCCGACTACATCACCATCGACATCGCGCACGGCCACGCCGACAGCGTGAAGCAGACCATCGAGCACATCAAGCAGCGCCTGCCGAAGGCGTTTGTCATCGCCGGCAACGTGGCCACGCCCGAAGCGGTGATCGACCTCGAGAACTGGGGCGCCGACGCCACCAAGGTGGGCGTCGGCCCAGGCAAGGTCTGCATCACCAAGCTGAAGACCGGCTTCGGCACCGGCGGCTGGCAGCTTTCCGCGCTGAAGTGGTGTGCGCGCGTCGCCACCAAACCCATCATCGCCGACGGCGGCATCCGCCACCACGGCGACATCGCCAAGAGCGTGCGCTTCGGTGCCGCGATGGTGATGGTCGGCTCGCTGTTCGCGGGCCACGAAGAGAGCCCGGCGGCGACGGTGGAAGTCGACGGCCGCCGCTACAAGGAGTACTACGGCAGCGCGTCGGACTTCAACAAGGGCGAGTACAAACACGTCGAGGGCAAGCGCATCCTCGAGCCCATCAAGGGCCACCTCGTCGACACGCTGCGCGAGATGCGCGAAGACCTGCAGAGCAGCATCAGCTACGCCGGCGGGCGTGTGCTGCAGGACCTGAAGAAGGTCAACTACGTGGTGCTGGGCGGCGAAAACGCCGGCGAGCACCTGTTCATGTAAGGGTGCAAACCGGGCGCGGCCGGCGCGCACGGTTCACCGGCGCCGGGCGCATGAGGCAGCGTGATGCTGCAGCGACAGCGCCAGGCGCGCCTTGCGGCAGCGGCGGGATCAAAGCCAGTACCCGCCAAGGCGAGCCAACGCTTCGAAGAGGCGCAGGTGGAGCGCTCGCGCCTGCCAGTGCTCGAGTGTGATCGGGTCCGATGCAGCAAGGTCCTTGTCGAACATCGATTGCATCTGGGCGCCGAATTCCGTCCCCAACACCACGGCGTTCAACTCATGGTTGTGCACAAAGCTGCGCCAGTCGAGGTTGGTCGAACCGACGGTGGCCCATACGCCATCCACCAGCGCGGCCTTGGAGTGCAGGATGACGCCACGCCGTTCGTAGATCTTCACGCCGGCCCGCAGCAACTGGGCGTAGTAGCCGCGGCCGGCGTGGAATACCAGCCATGAATCTGTCTGGCTGGGCAGGATCAAGGTCACCTCGACGCCACGGCGGACTGCGGCCTCGAGTGCAGCGAGCAACTGCGGATCAGGTACGAAATAGGCGTTGGTCAGACGCACACTGGTTTCGGCGCTTCCGATGGCCGATAGCAGCGTGGCGTAGATCAGGCTGTACGGATCTTCGGGCGAGCTGCCAATCGCGCGCACCACAAGGTGCCCGGCCTGCGCGAGCGGCGGAAAGTAGTTCCTGGGCGGCAGCGGCTCACCCTTCTGGCTGACCCACGCCGCGAGGAACAGCTTCTGCAGCTCCGCCACCACCGGCCCCCGCAATTGAAGGTCGGTGTCGCGCCAGGCCAGGCTGTCGTCGGACCGCGGTTGTTTGCTGGACGACCCACCGGAATAGACGCTGCTGATGTTGATCCCGCCAAGAAACGCGGTTTGCCCATCGACGATCAACAGCTTGCGGTGGTCGCGCCGATTCAACTCCCATTCCTTGCGCGCCACCATGGGATTCATCGGGTTGAATTCGAGCACCCGGACGCCCGCGTCGCGCAGACGTTGGAAGAAGGCCCGTGGTGTGCCGAGCGTGCCGACACTGTCGTGGATGAGGTTGACCTGGACACCTTGCCGCTGTTTGTCGATGAGGGCTTGCGCAAAGCGCCGGCCGACATCGTCGTCGTCCAGGATGTAGGTCTCCAGGTTGATATGGTCCCGCGCTGCCAGGATGGCCGCCAGCATCGCCCGGTAAGTCGCCGGGCCGTCCTGCAGCAGCAGGACCTGGTTGCCGACCATGAGTGGACTCTCGACCATGGCCTCCTCGCGCGCCAGGTGTCGATCGAAGATGCCGGTGTCGGGGCCCTGGCCTTTCAGGCTGTCGAGCAAGGCCTTGCTCCGTGCCGCTGAAAGCGGGCCGTGCGGGCCCTCCAAGGGCACGGCGGGGCCTGGCCGCCGCGTGAGATCGGGCACGATCGTCGGCAGGCTGCTCCAACCGATCACCAGCATCGCGGCCATCAGGCCGAGGAAACCGAACAAGCCCAGCAATCGCAGGATGAGTCTGTGATGTGTGCGAAGCAGTCGCGGCATCGGGGCCATGTCGGCTATTGCTCGTTTGGCGCTGAACGGTCATGCACGGACGAAGGATAGCCGCGAGTCCAGCCTCGGATCGCACCCCAAGTCATCGGCGCAACATCTTTCCGTGGGGCCTGGCCTGCAGTCCGCACGCCACTCTGCACCCGGCGAGGCGGCCGACCGATGGCCTGCACACGCTGCTCATGGCCAGCCTGTGGTTCTTGAAGGTTGCTCAAACGGCACGGCGGGTCGCCGTCGCCCAGCCACTTGCGATCTGGACGCGATCGTTGTCGCTGCAGGCCGCGAGCTCCACGATGGGTTTAACCGGCGGCAACCCCGAGCCGCCACCGGCGGGCCGCCCGTCTGCCTGCTCTGGACGGCAGCTGTCGCCAGGATTCGGCGGCCACGAGGCCGCCATTCACCAACAACCGCTGACGGCTTTTGAACCGGCGCTTTGGGCGGACGCTCAACGCGGGATCATGCCCTGGCTTTCGCCGGCCTCGACCTTGCGCGGCGTCTTCGTGCGCAGCGCCAGCGGCTGGGCTCGCCCGTCCGCGCGCACGCGCGGGCAGCTGCCGCCGTCGGCCAGGTCGGCGGCCACGCGCAGCAGCGGGTCGGCAACGCCACCCTGCGCTGCCGTGAAGTCCTCGACCACCGTGCAGCTGGCGTCGAAGCCGTCGAAGTAGCGGCCTTCGTTGCGCTGGTTGACGCTCTCGAAGTTCACCACGCTGTAGGTCTGGCCGCAGCTGCTGGAAGGCAGGAAGCCCACCGGCTTGCCGCAGGTGGTGTCGCCCACAGTCACCACCTCGACACCGGCGCCGCGCAGGCCGTTGACGACCTGTTCGCTGGCCGAGCAGGTGCGCGGGCCGGTCAGCACGTAGACGCGCGGCAGACCCAGCGAAGAAGACTGCGGGGTGAACGCGAAGTTCTCGTTGTTGGCCGCGCGTTTGTCGTTGTACAGCAGCGTGGCGTAGTTCAGGCCGTTGCCGCGGCTGCCTGCGATGTAAGACGCCAGCGTGCGGCCGGTGGAGACCAGGCCGCCGCCGTTGTAGCGCAGGTCGAGCACCACATCCTGCACACCCGCCGTCTTGAACTGGGCGAAGGCAGTCTCCAGCCCGGGCAGCGCCTGGCCAACCATGTCCTTGACCTGCAGGTAACCCAGCTTGCGGCCACCGGTGCTGGTGTGCACGGCCGCACCCTGCACTGGGGCGAGGTTGAAAACCGCGGCCGTCAGCACCACCGTGCGGTCGGCGCCGCTGCGGCGCAGCACCAGGGTCAGTCGCTCGCCGGTCTGGCCGGGGCTGAGCACGCCGTAGTCGTCGCCGGCAATCACTGTGGCCACCGGTGTGCCGTTGAGGGCAATGATCTCGTCGCCGCGCTGCACGCCGCCCGCTGCGGCGGGCGAGTTGGGTTCGACGTAGCGCACCCACAGCGGCCGCGTGGCGTCGCCATCGGCCTCGACGCCGGTGACGGCGACGCCATAGCTCAGTACGGCGCCATCGCCGAAGAAACGGTTGAAGCTTTCGGTGCTTTGGTAGTAGCTCCAGCGGTCGGCCGGGAAACCGGCGCTGGTGCCGGTGTAGAGCAAGGCGTCGAAGTAGCTGGACAGGCTGGTGTAGGGCGCCGGGTCCGGCCGCGGCGAGACGCGGTACCAGAAGTACCAGTCGTCCATGTAGCTGGTCAGCCAGGCCTTCTGGTCGGCAACGCTGCAGCTGTTGGGCGGGGGCGTCGGCTCTTCGCGGCCGCCGTCCCCGCCGCCCCCGCCGCAGGCCACCAGGGCCAGCGGCAGGGCCAGGCTGGCAAGCAGATGACGAGGGCGGCGGCGCGGGGTGGTGCTCATGGGGGGTACTCCGGAAACGGGCGGCCCATCGGGGCGAGAGGGGTGGCGGCGACGTGGGCCCCGCAAGGCGCGGCCGGAAGGCGCCCTGGCGTGGGCCGCCACCTAGAATCGAAACCCTTCCCGAGCCGATTCCGTTGACAGCGTAGGTCGTGCCGGCCTGTATTGATTTGTAGCCGCCCATCATGACCGAACTTGCCAAGTCGTTCGAGCCCGCCGCCATCGAGGCCCGCTGGGGCGCCGCCTGGGCCGCCAGCCGCGCCTTTGCGCCGACGCTGGATGCCACCAAGCCGTCTTTCAGCATCCAGCTGCCGCCGCCCAACGTCACCGGCACGCTGCACATGGGGCACGCGTTCAACCAGACCATCATGGACGCGCTGACGCGCTACCACCGCATGCGCGGCCACAACACGCTGTGGTTGCCGGGCACGGACCATGCGGGCATCGCGACGCAGATCGTGGTCGAGCGGCAGCTGCAGGAAAACGGCCTGAGCCGCCACGACCTCGGGCGCAAGAACTTCGTGGCCCAGGTCTGGGACTGGAAGGCGACGTCGGGCGCGACGATCACGAACCAGATGCGCCGCATGGGCGACAGCGTGGACTGGTCGCGCGAGTACTTCACGATGGACGACAAGCTCTCGGTCGTCGTCACCGAGACCTTCGTGCGCCTGTTCGACGAAGGCCTGATCTACCGCGGCAAGCGGCTGGTGAGCTGGGACCCGGCGCTGAAGAGTGCCGTCTCCGACCTGGAGGTCGAGAGCGAGGAGGAAGACGGTTTCCTCTGGCACATCCGCTACCCGCTCGAAGACGGCAGCGGCAGCGTGGTGGTGGCCACGACGCGGCCCGAGACGATGCTGGGCGACACCGCAGTGATGGTGCACCCGGAGGACGAGCGCTACACGGCACTGGTCGGCAAGCGCGTGAAGCTGCCGCTGACCGAGCGCGTGATCCCGCTCATTGCCGACGCCTATGTCGACCGCGAATTCGGTACCGGCGTCGTCAAGGTGACGCCGGCACACGACGCCAACGACTACGCCGTCGGCCAGCGCCACGGGTTGGCGATGATCGGCGTGCTCAACCTCGACGCCACGCTGAACGCACACGCACCCGAGGCCTACCGCGGGCTGGACCGCTTCGTTGCCCGCAAGAAGATCGTCGCCGACCTGGATGCAGCCGGCCTGCTGGTGGAAACCAAGAAGCACCGACTGCAGGTGCCGCGCTGCGCGCGCACCGGGCAGGTGGTCGAGCCCATGCTCACCGACCAGTGGTTCGTCGCCGTCAACAAGGCCGGCTCCGACGGTGTGAGCATTGCCGAGAAGGCCCGCCGCGCGGTGTCTTCCGGCCAGGTGCGCTTCGTGCCCGAGCAGTGGGTCAACACCTACAACCACTGGATGGAGAACATCCAGGACTGGTGCATCAGCCGCCAGCTCTGGTGGGGTCACCAGATCCCGGCCTGGTACGGCAGCGGTGGCGAGCTCTTCGTCGGCCGCAGCGAGGACGAAGCCCGTGCCCGCGCCACGGCGGCAGGCTACAGCGGCGCGCTGACGCGCGACGAGGACGTGCTCGACACCTGGTACAGCAGCGCGCTGGTGCCCTTCAGCACGCTGGGCTGGCCCGACAAGACGGGCCATGCGGCGCTGGAACAGCAACTCTTCCTGCCCAGCACGGTGCTCGTCACCGGCTTCGACATCATCTTCTTCTGGGTCGCCCGGATGATCATGATGACGACGCACTTCACTGGCCAGGTGCCGTTCAAGGACGTCTACATCCACGGCCTGGTGCGCGACGCTCAGGGCCACAAGATGAGCAAGAGCGAAGGCAATGTGCTCGACCCGGTGGATCTCATCGACGGCATCGAACTGGCGCCCCTGCTCGACAAGCGCACCACCGGCCTGCGCAAGCCCGAGACCGCGCCGCGTGTGCGCAGGCAGACCGAGAAGGAATTCCCCGACGGCATCCCCGCCTTCGGCGCCGATGCGCTGCGCTACACCATGGCCAGTTACGCCACGTTGGGCCGCAACATCAACTTCGACGCCAAGCGCTGCGAGGGTTACCGCAACTTCTGCAACAAGCTCTGGAACGCCACCAAGTTCGTGCTGATGAACTGCGAGGGCCAGGACTGCGGGCTGAAGGAACACACGAAGGCCGAGTGCGCCGCGCCGGCGCTCGACGCCGCCGGCCAGGTGCTTGCGCCGGCCGGCCCCTTCCACGGCTACATGCGCTTCTCGATGGCCGACCGCTGGATCAGCGGCGAGTTGCAGCGCGCGGAAGCGGCCGTGGCGCAGGGCTTCGCCAACTACCGGCTCGACAACGTCGCGAATGCGATCTACACGTTTGTGTGGGACGAGTACTGCGACTGGTACCTGGAAATCGCCAAGGTGCAGATCGCGGAAGCGACAAAGGCACGCGGCGACGCCGAGCTGCGCGCCACGCGCCGCACGCTGATCCGCACGCTGGAAACCGTGCTGCGCCTGCTGCACCCGCTGGCGCCCTTCATCACCGCCGAACTGTGGGATACCGTGGCGCCGGTGGCCGGCATGAAGCTGAGCGAAAGCATCGTCACCGCGCGCTACCCCGAGGCGCAGTTGCAGAAGGTCGACCCGAAGGCAGATGCCTGGGTAGCACGCCTGAAGACCGTGGCCGCCGAGACGCGCCGTCTGCGCAGCGAGATGGGCCTGCCCCCGGGTGAACGTGTGCCGCTGCTGACGCTGGGCGACGAGGCCTTCGTCACCAGCGCCGCACCGCTGTTGAAGGCGCTGGCGCGGCTGGCCGATGTGCAGGCCTTTGCCGACGAAACCGCATTTGCCGCCGCGACACAGGCCGCGCCGGTGGCGATGAATGGCGATCTGCGGCTGGCGCTGCACGTGCAGATCGACGTCGCGGCAGAAAGCGCGCGCCTGGCCAAGGAGATCGCGCGGCTGCAGGGCGAGATCGTGAAGGCCGAGGCCAAGCTCGGCAACGAGAGTTTCGTCGCACGTGCGCCGGCGGCCGTGGTGGCGCAGGAGCGCGCACGCGTGGCCGACTTCCAGCAGGCGCTGCAACGGATGCAAGGGCAGCTGTCGCGACTGGCGGTAGCCCAGTGAGCCCGGCATGGCCGACGGCTGCCGGCGTCTGAGCCAAGCCGCACAGAAGGCGGGCCGGGCGCCGTGAAAGAATGAACTCTGTCCCGCACCCGACGAACACGAGCATGCTCATCCAGAAAGCCATCTTCCCCGTCGCCGGCCTCGGCACGCGTTTCCTGCCCGCCACCAAGGCGCAGCCCAAGGAGATGCTGCCGGTGGTCGACAAGCCGCTCATCCAGTACGCCGTGGAAGAGGCCTATGCGGCCGGCGTGCGCGAGATGATCTTCGTCACCGGCCGCCACAAGCGGCCGATCGAGGACCACTTCGACATGACCTACGAGCTGGAGGTGGCGCTCGAGAAGGCCGGCAAGGAAGAACTGCTGGAGGTGGTGCGCAGTGTCAAGCCCGACGACATGGAGTGCATCTACGTGCGCCAGGCGCAGGCCCTGGGCCTGGGCCATGCCGTGCTGTGCGGGCAGCGCCTGGTCGGCAACCAGCCCTTCGCCGTGCTGCTGGCCGACGACCTGATGGTCGGCAGCCCGCCGGTGCTCAAGCAGATGGTCGAGCAGTTCCAGGAATGGCGGGCGTCGATCCTGGCGGTGCAGGAAGTGCCGGCCGAGCACACGCGCCGCTACGGCATCGTCGACGGCACACCGGTCAGCGAACGCATGATCGACGTCACGCGCATCGTCGAAAAGCCCGCCCCCGAGGTGGCTCCGTCACGTCTGGGCGTGGCCGGCCGCTACATCCTCACGCCGGGCGTATTCCACGAGATCGCCACCCAGCCGCGCGGCGTCGGCGGCGAGATCCAGCTCACTGACGGCATCGCCTCGCTGCTGCGGCGAGAGAAGGTCTTCGCCTTCCGTTACGAGGGCAAGCGCTACGACTGCGGCAGCAAGGAAGGTTTCCTTGAAGCCAACGTCGAGCTCGCGCTGGCGCACCCGCAACTGGGCCCCGGATTCCGCGACTTTCTGAAGTCACTTTCGCTGTAGATCACTTCGCCGATCAAGGCCTTGCGCGGAACCGGCTCTGCCGGGCCGCAGCAAGAGTTCCCTCGGGGGGTGGCGACCGCAGGGAGCCCTGGGGGCGCTATCTCCGGCGCAGCACGTGCAGGAAGTCGGCGCCTGCGGCCTTCTGCTCCACGAGTTGGTTGCCGGTCTGGCGCGCAAATGCCTGGAAGTCGCGCATCGACCCTGGGTCGGTGCTGACCACGCGCAGCAACTCTCCGCTGACCATGTCGGCCAGCGCCTTCTTGGCTTTCAGGATGGGCAGCGGGCAGTTCAGGCCGCGGGTGTCGATTTCCTTGCTGACGTCCATGTCTCGCTCTCTTGTCGTGTGTCCGGGCGACGCGCCGTCGGGATTCAGGTCTTGGGCGGCAGTTCGATGAACTGCGGTTCGTGGCCGCGGCCGCGCAGCCAGTCGGCCAGCGCGTAGCCGGTTCCGGCGCGCCAGCAGCGCAGGTTCTGCGGCTCGAACAGCTTGTACTCGGCGAGTTCCGGTGACAGCCGCACCTCGCCGCGCGCCTGTGCATGGTAGGCGATGATGACCTGGTTCATGCGCTGGAAGTCGTAGACGCCGACGAGCGCCACCTGGTCGACCTGCAACGCGGTCTCTTCCAACACCTCGCGTGTGATGCCCTGCTCGGGCGTCTCGCCAGCTTCCATGAAGCCGGTGATCAGCGCAAAGAGGCGCCCCGACCACGCTGCATTGCGCGCCAGCAGCACCTGGCCGCCGCGGTCGGTGCATTCGACGATGGCGGCCAGCACCGGCGTCGGGTTGTTCCAGTGCGTCCAGCCGCAGGCCGGGCAGCGAAGCCGCGACTTGGCGCCGCCGTCTTCGTCCTGCGTCAGCCACGCCAGCGCGTTGCCGCAGCTCAAGCAAAAGCGGGTAGCGTGAGCCTGCGAGCTCATGCGGTGCCGGCGTGATCAAGCTCTCCGCAACCGAACCGGTTTCGCCGGGCCGTCAGCGGGCGGCCCCCTCGGGGGGTAACGAGCGATCGCGAGCTTGGGGGCCCCATGTCACGCCGGGAAGACGCCGGTCGACAGGTAGCGGTCGCCGCGGTCGCAGACGATGAAGACGATGGTCGCGTTTTCCACCTGCTGCGCGAGTTGCAGCGCCACCCAGCAGGCACCGGCGGCCGAGATACCGGCAAACAGGCCTTCCTCTGCCGCCATGCGGCGCGCCATCGCCTCGGCATTGGCCTGGCTCACGAGCACCAGTTCGTCCACGGCCGTGGCGTCGTAGATTTTCGGCAGGTAGGCCTCGGGCCACTTGCGGATGCCCGGGATGCGGCTGCCCTCGCTGGGCTGCGCGCCGACGATCTTCACGCCCGGGTTCTGCGACTTGAGGTAGCGCGACACGCCGGTGATGGTGCCAGTGGTGCCCATGGCGCTGACGAAGTGCGTTACGCGGCCCGCGGTGTCGGCCCAGATCTCGGGGCCGGTGGTTTCGAAGTGCACCCGTGGGTTGTCGGCGTTGGCGAACTGGTCGAGCACACGGCCCTTGCCGTCCTTCTGCATCTGCTCGGCGAGGTCGCGGGCGTACTCCATGCCGCCCGAACGCGGCGTCAGGATGAGTTGGGCGCCGAAGGCCTTCATGGTCTGCGCGCGTTCGATCGATAGGTCCTCGGGCATGATCAGCACCATGCGGTAGCCACGGATCGCCGCGGCCATCGCCAGCGCGATGCCGGTATTGCCCGAGGTGGCCTCGATCAGCGTGTCGCCGGGGCGGATCTCGCCACGCTCCTCGGCGCGGCGGATCATGCTGATGGCCGGCCTGTCCTTCACCGAGCCGGCCGGGTTGTTGCCTTCCAGCTTGCCCAGCACGACGTTGCCGCGTGCCGCGCCAGCCGCGCCGGGCAGCCGCTGCAGCGCCACTAGCGGCGTGCCGCCGATCGCGTCTTCCAGGGTCTTGTAGGCCGGTGGGGCCGATGGTTTCATGGCGCGCGCTCCTGCTGCGGGGCACGATTGTCGCAGTGCCACCGCCGGCCGCTGCGCCGGCACGGACACGGCCACGTGTGATAATGATTTCAGCCTCGGGAAGCTCCCGCGGCATGCTGCCCCCGTGACGAAATCGGTAGACGTAGCGGATTCAAAATCCGCCGCCGCAAGGCGTGCCAGTTCGAGTCTGGCCGGGGGCACCAGCCGGGCGCTTAGCCGAGCGTCTGCCGGCCCGTAGAACGGCCCCCACTGACGTCCCTGCCCCGCGCCGCATGCCGCCGATCCCGACGCTGACCAAGAACCTGATGCTGGCCTGCACGGCCATCTTCTTCCTGCAGCAGATCGTCTTCCTGCAAGGGCTGTTTGCGCTCTACCCGCTGGCCAGCGGCCACTTCATGCCCTGGCAGGTGGTCACCTACGCCTTCCTCCACGGCGGCATCGGCCACCTGTTCTTCAACATGCTGGGCCTGTGGATGTTCGGCTCGGAACTCGAACGCCTGTGGGGCGCGAAGCGCTATGCGGCCTTCCTGCTCGCCGGCGTGCTGGCCGCGGCGGTGACACAGCTGATCTTCACTTCGATCAGCGGCTCGCGCGTGCCGACGGTCGGTGCCTCGGGCGGGCTGTTTGCGCTGCTGCTGGCCTTCGGCATGCTGTTCCCGAACCGCGTCATCATGCCGCTGTTCCCGCCGATCCCGATGAAGGCGCGCACCTTCGTCATCGTCTTCGGCCTGCTCGAACTGGTGCTGGGGCTGATGGACACCGGCAGCGTCGCGCACTTCGCGCACCTGGGTGGCATGGTCGGCGGCTTCCTGATGATCCGCTACTGGCGGCGCCAGCCGCCGTTCGGCCGGCGCCGGCGCTGAAAGTGTGAGAGGCAGTCTGGGGCGGCAAGCCCCTGGCCGCACGTCGGCAGCGCGCCGGCCTCATGCTGGACTTCCTTGTGAACGGGGGGTGGGTATGCAGCGCTGCTTAGGCACCGGTAGACACCTGCTCGGGGCCACGCTGCTGGCGGTCTGCAGCGCAGGCCTTGCCGCCACCGACATCGAGCAGCGCTCCCGTGCGCTGGAACGCGCTCGCGAGGCCGTCGTCGGGCTGCAGGTGCAGGCGCTGGAAGACGCACGTTCGGCCAGTACGCTGGGCCTCGAACGCCGGGGTTCGGGTGTGCTCATCGCCGACGACGGCGTCGTGCTGACCATCGGCTACCTGGTGCTGGAAGCGCAGAGCATCGAGCTCGTCACCGAAGCCGGCCGCCGGGTGCCGGCGCGCGTGCTGGCCTATGACCAGGCCAGCGGTTTCGGTCTCGTGCAAGCGCTGGCGCCGCTGGGCGTCAAGCCGGCGCCACTGGGCCAGTGGGTGCCGGCGGCAGCGGCCTCGGGCAGCTTCGTCGAGACCGCCGCCACCGTGATCAGCGGCGGCGACGACGGTGAGGTGCAGCCGGTACGCCTGGTCTCGCGGCGCGCCTTCTCGGGCTACTGGGAATACCACATCGACGCGGCGCTCTACACCGTGCCGCAGGCACGCGACCACAGCGGCGCCGCGCTCTTCGACGCGCAGGGCGAGTTGCTGGGCGTGGGCTCACTGGTGGTGCCCGACGCGCTGGGCCCGGGCCAGCCACGCACGGTGGGCAACATGTTCGTGCCGGTGGACCTGCTCAAGTCCATCCTGACCGAATTGCGCCAGCACGGCCGTTCGCAGGCCAGCGCGCGGCCCTGGCTGGGCCTGAACTGCATCGAACGCGACGGCGAACTGCGCGTAGTGCGGGTCAGCGACGACAGCCCGGCCGAGGTGGCCGGCCTGCAGCCCGGCGACCGTATCCGGCGCCTGGACGGCACCCGCGTCTCGGCGCTGGCGCAGCTGTGGCGGGCGCTATGGGCCGACACCCGCGCCGAGCGGGCGGTGGAACTGGAGATCGAACGCGACGGCCGCCCGATGAACGTCACCGTGCAGGCCGTCGACCGCGAGAAGACGCTGCGGCGCGCGACCGGCATCTGAAGGCCGGCATCCGAAGCCGGCTCTCAGCCGGCGAGCAGACCTTCGCGCACTGTCGGGTAGAGCAGGCGCAGCCGCAGCTCGCGCTTCAGCCGCGTGTTGGCCAGGCGGCGCGACTCGCTCATGAAGCTCATCAGCATCGGGCTCAGCTGCACCCGCGCCTCGTCGCGCGTGATACGCGGCGGGGGCGGCAGCCCGCACAGGTCGGCCGCGAGATCGAAGTACGCGCCCATCTTCAGCTCGGTGTCGTCGCTGGCGTGCAGCACACGTTGCGGCAGCCCGCGGTAGAGCGCGGCCACGCAGGCGCGCGCCAGGTCGTCGGCGTGGATGTGGTTGGTGTAGACGTCGTCGTCCGCCGCCAGCACCGCGGTGCCGCGCGCCAGGCGTTCACGCGGGTGGCCGCCGGGGCGGTTGCCGGCGTAGATGCCGGGGATGCGCAACAGCGTCACGCGGGCGCCCGTGCGGTGGCCGAACCAGCGCAGCTGCGCTTCGGCGTCGACACGGCGGCGCGCGCGGTCGGTGGTCGGGTTCACGGCGCGGGTTTCGTCGAAGCAGGCGCCGCCGCAGTCGCCGTAAACCCCGCTGGTGCTGCCGTAGACGACACGCTGCACCCGCCCCCCGCGCGCCAGCGCACGCAGCAGGGCCGCCGTGCGCGGGTCGGTGGCGCCCTGCAACGGCGGCGGCGCCAGGTGCAGCACGGCGTCGGCCAGGCCGCCCAGGCGGCCCAGCGTGGCGGGTTCGTCGAGGTTGCCCAGCAGCGGCACGGCGCCTGCGGCGCGCAGCACGGGCGAACGTTCGGGGCTGGACGTCAGCGCCAGCACGCGCCAGGCCGGCCGCACCAGGCGCAGCACGCGCAGGCCGATGTCGCCGCAACCGACGATCAGCAGGGTCGGCCGGCGGGCCAGTCTGGGCACGTGGACGGGGGACGAGGGCATCGCGGCAGCGGCTTCGGGGCGATCGACGGGATGCTCGACGGGGTGCAGGCCGGCTTGCCGCGGTGCCCGGGCACAATCGAGGGTTGCAGTTTACGTGCGCCCCGCGGTATTCCATGAGCTTCACGATCACCCTTAAGCCTTCCGAACGCGCCTTCCCCGTCGACGCCGACGAAGCCATCCTGCCGGCGGCCATCCGCCAGGGCATTGGCCTGCCCTACGGCTGCCGCGACGGCGCCTGCGGCTCGTGCAAGAGCCGGCTGCTGCAGGGCCATGTCGTGCACGGCCCGCACCAGAGCAAGGCGCTGTCGGCGGCGGAAGAAGACGCCGGCTTCATCCTCACCTGCTGCGCGCGGCCGCAGAGCGATTGCGTCGTCGAAGCGCGCAGCGTGCCCGGCGCCGGCGAATTCCCGGTGCTGAAGATGCCCTCGCGTGTGCTGAGCATCGAGCGCCCGGCAGCCGACGTGGCGCTGCTGAAGTTGCAGCTGCCGGCCAACCAGAACGTGCAGTACCGCGCCGGACAGTACGTCGAGTTCATCCTGCGCGACGGCGCGCGGCGCAGCTACAGCATGGCCAACGCGCCGGGCCGCCTGGGCAACCCGCCGGCCATCGAGCTGCACGTGCGCCACATGCCGGGCGGCAAGTTCACCGACCATGTCTTCGGCGCGATGAAGGAGAAGGACATCCTGCGCGTCGAAGGCCCCTACGGCAGCTTCTTCCTGCGCGAGGACTCGACCAAGCCCCTGGTGCTGCTGGCCAGCGGCACCGGCTTCGCGCCCCTCAAGGCGCTGATCGAGCAAATGCAGCTGAAGGCCATCCACGACCGCCCCGCGGTGCTGTACTGGGGTGGCCGCCGCCCGGCCGACCTGTACATGCACGCCTGGTGCGAACAGGCGGCGGCCGAACTGCCGTGGCTGCGCTACGTGCCGGTGGTCAGCGACGCCCGGCCCGAAGACGCCTGGACGGGCCGGACGGGCTTCGTGCACCACGCGGTGATGCAGGACTTTCCCGATCTCTCGGGCCACCAGGTCTATGCCTGCGGCGCGCCCATCGTCGTCGAATCGGCCCAGCGCGACTTCGTCGCCCGCTGCGGGCTGCCGGCCGACGAGTTCTTCGCCGATTCCTTCACCTCCGAGGCCGACAAACATGGCACTGCAACGACGTGATCTGCTGACCCTGGCGCTGGCCGCCGCCGCGGGCGCCGCGGGCGCGCAGCCCGCGCGCCCCATCCGCCTGGTGGTGCCCTACCCGCCCGGTGGTCCGCTGGACAGCATCGCGCGGGTGCTGGCCGTCGCGGTGAAGGACAGCCTGGGCAGCGTGGTGGTGGAAAACCGCCCCGGTGCCGGCGGCAACCTGGGCGCCGACCTGGTGGCCAAGTCGCCGCCCGACGGCCAGACGATCGTGATGGGCGCGGTGGCCACGCACGCCATCAACCCCTGGCTGTACACGAAGCTGCCCTACGACCCGCAACGCGACTTCACGCCGCTGACGCTGGTGGCCCAGGTGCCCAACGTGCTGGTGATGAACGCCGAAACGGCGGCGCGGCTGAAGATCACCCGCCTGGCCGACCTGGTGGCCTACGCCAAGGCCCATCCCGGTCAGCTGAACTACGGCAGCGGCGGCAACGGCAGCGCCGGCCACCTGGCCGGCGAGATGTTCAAGGCGCAGGCGGGGCTCTTCGTCGTGCACATCCCCTACGCCGGCGCCGCACCGGCGCAGTTGGCCTTGCTGGGCGGGCAGGTTGATTTCAACTTCGACAACCTGGCCGCGGCCTCGGCCAACATCAAGTCCGGCAAGCTGAAGGCGCTGGCCGTCACCACCGCCAAGCGCTCGGCGGCCATGCCCGAGCTGCCCGCCGTCGCCGAGGCTGGCGCGGCACTGGGCCTGAAGGCCTTCGACATCGGCACCTGGTTCGGCCTCTTCGGGCCGGCCGGGCTGCCGGCCGAGACCACGGCAAAGCTGAACAAGGCGTTCGTCGACGCGCTCGGCGCACCCGAGGTGAAGGCGCGTTTTGCGATGCTGATGGCCGAGGCATCGCCGACGACACCGACGCAGTTCGGCGCCCTCGTGAAGGCCGAACTGGCGAAGTACGAGACGGTGGTGAAGGCCTCGGGCGCAAAGGCTGATTGACGCACATCGGAATGCCGCTCGACCAAGCTTCCCGCCGCGGAACCGGCTTCGCCCGGCCGCAGGCGGACGGTCTGCGGCGAGGACGCCGCAGGCGCTCGCAGGCGAGGAACAGTCCGCAGGGACTGTTCCTCGCCCGGCTCGCCCCCGTTGGGGGTAGCTAGCGCCAGCGAGCTTGGGGGCTGCAATCACTCGCCCAGGTAGGCGGCGCGCACCTTGGGATCGGCCAGCAGGGCCTTGCCCTCGCCCGTCATCGTGATCTCGCCCGAGTCCATCACGTAGCCGCGGTTGGCCAGGCTCAGCGCCCGGCTGGCGTTCTGCTCCACCAGCAGCACCGTGGTGCCGCGCTGGTGGATGTCGTTGATGACCTCGAAGATCTTGTCGACCATGATCGGGCTCAGGCCCATGCTGGGCTCGTCCAGCAGCAGCACCTTGGGCCGCGCCAGCAAGGCGCGGCCCATGGCCAGCATCTGCTGTTCGCCGCCACTCATCGTGCCGGCCAGCTGGTTTCGGCGTTCCTTCAGGCGCGGAAAGATCGCGAAGACCTTGTCGATGTCGGCCTCGATCTCGGCCTTGTCGTTGCGCACGAAGGCGCCCATCTGCAGGTTCTCGGTGATCGTCATGCGCGCGAACACGCCGCGGCCTTCGGGCACCATCACCAGGCCCTGCTTGACGAGGTCCCAGGGGCCCTGGCCCTTGATGTCGCGGCCGAGGTATTCGATGCCGCCCTCGGCTACCGCCTGGGTGCCCGTGATGGCCTTCAGCGTCGTCGTCTTGCCAGCGCCGTTGGCCCCGATGAGGCTGACGAGTTCACCCTCGTGCACCTCGAAGCTAACGCCCTTGACGGCCTGGATGCCGCCGTAGGCGACCTTCAGGCCGGTGACTTTCAACATGATCTGCGCCATCTCGACATAGCCCCTCAGTGCGCCGAGGAGCCCAGGTAGGCCTCGATCACTTTCTCGTTCCTCTGCACCTCGGCCGGGCTGCCTTCGGCGATCAGCTTGCCGTAGTCGAGCACGGTGACGCGGTCGCACAGGCCCATCACCAGCTTCACGTCGTGCTCGATGAGCAGGATGGTGCGGCCGTCCGTGCGGATACGGTCGATGAGCTCGCGCAACACCACCTTCTCGGTGGCGTTCATGCCGGCGGCGGGCTCGTCCAGCGCGATGAGCTTGGGGTCGGTTGCCAGCGCCCGCGCGATCTCCAGCCGGCGCTGGTCGCCGTAGCTCAGCGTGCGCGCCTTGAACTCGGCGTACTTGCCGATGCCGACGTAGTCCAGCAGTTCCTGCGCACGTTGCGCGATGGCCGCCTCTTCGGCCTTGAAGCCGGCGGTGCGGAAGATGGCGCCACCGAGGCCCGAGTGGGTGCGCACGTGGCGGCCGACCATCACGTTTTCCAGCGCCGTCATCTCGGCGAAGAGGCGGATGTTCTGGAAGGTGCGCGCGATGCCGGCCTTGGCCACCTCGTGCACTGCGCTGGGCTTGTAGGGCGCGCCGCCGAGCTCGAACGTCCCGGAGTCGGGGATGTAGAGGCCGGTGATGACGTTGAAGAAGGTCGTCTTGCCAGCGCCGTTGGGGCCGATGAGGCCGTAGACCTGGCCGGCCTCGATGGTGATGCCGACGTCGGACAGCGCCTGCAGGCCGCCGAAGCGCTTGCTGACGCCCTGGACCTTGAGTACGGTGGATGCCATTGCGGGGCGTTCCTTCAGCGCACGGCACGAGGCACGGCCTTGCCATGCTCGCGCGCCGGCCACAGCCCGCGCGGACGCGCCAGCATGATGGCGATCATCGCCACCGCAATGAGCAGCTGGCGCAGGATGGACGCGTCGAGCCGCCCGCCCGACATCTGCTGCAGCGGCCCGGCGACGTAACGCAGCACCTCGGGCAAGGCGGCCAGCATCACCGCGCCCAGGATGACGCCGGGCAGGTGGCCCATGCCGCCGAGCACGACCATGGCCACGATAAGCACGCTCTCCTGCAGGCTGAAGCTCTCGGGCGAGACGAAACCCTGGAAGGCCGCGAACATCGAGCCCGAGACGCCGCCGAAGGTGGCGCCCATGCCGAAGGCCAGCAGCTTCATGTTGCGGGTGTTGATGCCCATCGCCTTGGCGGCGATCTCGTCCTCGCGGATGGCCATCCAGGCGCGGCCGATGCGGCTGGTTTCCAGCCGGTGGCAGATGACGACGCTGAACACCACCAGCAGCAGGAAGAGGTAGTAGTACAGAACCACAGAGTTGATGCGGTAGTCGCCGATATTGATGGCCTGGCCGAAGCTGAAGCCGAAGAGGTTCATCGAGTCGATGCGGTCCAGGCCCCGCGGCCCGTTGGTGATGTTGACCGGGTGCTCGAGGTTGTTCATGAAGACGCGGATGATCTCGCCGAAGCCCAAGGTGACGATGGCGAGGTAGTCGCCGCGCAGCTTCAGCACCGGCATGCCCAGCAGCACGCCAGCCAGGCCCGCCAGGCCGGCGGCCAGCGGAATCACAGCCCACACCGGCGTGTGCATGCCGCCCGGCAGCAGCTTGGCGATCCACTCGAAGTTCTCGACCAGGTGCGGGCTGGCCAGCAGCGCGTACATGTAGGCGCCCACCGCGTAGAAGGCGACGTAACCCAGGTCGAGCAGTCCGGCGTAACCGACGACGATGTTCAGCCCCAGCGCCAGCAGCACGTACAGCAGCGACAGCGCCAGGATGCGCACCCAGCCCTGGCCGAAGTACTGCGCCAGCAGAGGCAGCGCCAGCAGCGCCAGCGCGGAGATCACGAAGACGAGGACCTTCTGTTTCATCACGGCTGCTCCGTCAGGCCCGATCGGCCACACGCTCACCGAGCAGGCCCGAGGGCCTGAGGGTCAGCACCAGGATCAGTGCGACGAAGGCGAAGATGTCGGCGTAGTGGCTGCCCAGCACGCCACCGGTCAGCGCGCCGAGGTAACCCGCGCCCAGCGCCTCGACCAGCCCCAGCACCAGCCCGCCCACCACGGCGCCGGCCAGGTTGCCGATGCCGCCCAGCACCGCCGCGGTGAAGGCCTTCAGACCCGGCAGGAAGCCCATGCTGTGCTGCACGGTGCCGTAGTTGGCGGCCCACATCACGCCGGCGACGGCGGCCAGCGCGGCGCCGATGATGAAGGTGGCGCTGATCACCATGTCGGGCTTGACACCCATCAGCGCCGCCACGCGCGGGTTCTCGGCCGTGGCGCGCATCGCGCGGCCCAGCTTGGTGCGGTTCACGAGGTACATCAGCGCGGCCAGCATCACCGCCGTGACGCCCAGGATGAGGCATTGGGTGACGGTGATGACGGGCCCGCCGAGGTCGATGGGCTCGGTGGGCAGCAGCAAGGGATAGGGCTTGGGGTTGGGCTTCCAGATGATCATCGCCAGCGTCTGCAGCAGCAGGCTCATGCCCATCGCGGTGATCAGCGGCGCCAGGCGCGGCGCGTTGCGCAAGGGCCGGTAGGCGAGCTTCTCGATCGTGAAGTTCAGCGTCGCGCAGACGATGATCGCGCACACCAGCGAGATCAGCATGATCAGCCAGCCCGGCAGGCCGGAGTCGGCCAGCGTCGAGACGATGGTCCAGCTCGTCAGTGCACCCACCATCAGCACCTCGCCATGCGCGAAGTTGATGAGGTTGATGATGCCGTAGACCATGGTGTAGCCCAGCGCCACCAGCGCGTACATCGCACCGAGCACCAGGCCGTTGATGATCTGCTGGAAGAAGGTTTCCATCGAGGGGGGACTCCGGTTGCCGTGGCCGTCGCGGCATGGCGGGACACATGCAAGAAGCCGGCCGCGCCAGCGCCGGCACACCCGGCGGGCCCGGGCTGCGGCGGCATTCTAGGTGGCGCCCCGCCGCCGACCGAGCGGGAGTTTCCCCCTCGACAGGCGCAGTTTCTGCGCCCCGCAAGACCCGTCAGCGCGGTTTGTCCGCCGCGTCGTCCAGCGCCCGCAGTTCGGCCAGGCGCTCGGCGATGCGCCCTTCGAGGCCACGCGCCACCGGCTCGTAGAAGCGGCGCGCCGGCAGGCCCTCGGGCAGGTAGCGCTCGCCGGCCGCGTAAGCCTGGGCCTCGTCGTGGGCATAGCGGTAACCGGCACCATGGCCCAGGCCCTTCATCAGTTTTGTCGGCGCGTTGCGCAGGTGCATGGGCACGGGGCGCGTGCCGTCGGTCTTCACCAGTTCGCGCACCGCGTTCCAGGCCTTGTAGACGGCGTTGCTCTTCGGCGCCACAGCAAGGTAGGTGACGGCTTCGGCGAGCGCCAGTTCGCCCTCGGGCGAGCCCAGGCGTTCGTAGACCTCGGCCGCGTCGAGCGCCAGGCGCAGCGCACGCGGGTCGGCGAGGCCGATGTCCTCGGCCGCCATGCGGATGAGGCGGCGCGCGGCGTAACGCGGGTCCATGCCGGCGTCGAGCAGGCGCGCCAGCCAGTACAGCGAGGCATCGGGATTGCTGCCGCGCACGCTCTTGTGCAGCGCCGAGATGGTGTCGTAGTAGACGTCGCCGCCCTTGTCGCCGCGGCGCAGCAGTTCGCCCAGCGTGGTCTCGAGCCGCGCCTCGTCGAGTTCGGCCGCGTCGGCATGCGCGGCCACCAGGTTCTCGTAGGCGTTGAGCAGTCGGCGTGCGTCGCCGTCGGCATGGGCCACCAGGCGCTCGTGGGCGCCGGCACTCAAGGGTGGCGCCGCCAGCAGCGCCGCCGCGCGACGGATCAGTTCACCCAGGTCCTCGTCGTCCAGCGGCTTGAGCACGTGCACCGTGGCCCGCGAGAGCAGCGCCGAGTTGACTTCGAAGGACGGGTTTTCGGTGGTGGCGCCGATGAAACTGAACAGGCCCGCCTCGACATGCGGCAAAAAGGCGTCCTGCTGCGCCTTGTTGAAGCGGTGCACCTCGTCGACGAAGACCACCGTGGCATGCCCGGCGCGGCGCTGCACCGCGGCCTGCTCGACCGCTTCGCGGATGTCCTTCACGCCCGCCAGCACCGCCGACAGCACGATGAAGTGCGCACCGGTGGCGCCGGCCAGCAGGCGCGCCAGCGTCGTCTTGCCGACACCGGGCGGGCCCCACAGGATCATCGACGGCAGGCGGCCGGTCTCGAAGGCCACGCGCAGCGGCCGTCCGGCTTCAAGCAGATGGCGCTGGCCCACCACCTCGTCGAGGTGGCGCGGGCGCAGGCGTTCGGCCAGTGGCACACTGGCGGCGGTGGCCGGTGTGTCGTCTTCGAACAGCGCGTCCTGGCGGGGCATGACGGCATTGTCGCCGCGCCGGGATCGGCGGAACTGACGCCCTGAGGTGTCTCTGCTGGGCGCCTCGACCGGCGCCGCCTTGGCGACACTTGACAATCCTGCAACTCCCGCACCCGACCATGCGTGACCCGCTTGCCCTCGTACTTGCCCTCGCACTTGCCGTCGCACTCTTGCCCGGCCTGGCGCTGATGACGTCCGGTTCGGCACACGCCGACGCACCACTGGTCAGCGAGACCGCCGACGTCATCGGTGCCGGGGACTGCCAGGTCGAGGCGGCGCTGGCCAAGGGCCGTGCCAGCAACACGCCCGCATCGCACGGCTGGGACCTGCTGGCCTCGTGCGGCCTGGGGCGCGACAGCCAGGCAGCCCTGGGCCTCAGCGGCGTGCGCAGCGACGGCTCGACGGCGCGCGCCGCGCGTGCCGTTGGCAAGACGACTCTCGTGGCGCCGGCAGGCGACGTCACCGGCTGGGGCCTGCGCTACGGCTTTGCGTTCGAACAGGCGCCCGGCGTCGGCTGGCGCAGCGAGGGCCTGGAGTTGATGGGCGTGATGACGCGCGAAGTCGCCAGCGGCCTGCTGCTGCATGCCAACGTCGGCCATTCATACAGCCGCAGCACAGGCCAGGGCAGCACGCTGTGGGCACTGGGCATCGAGACCACCGCCGACACCACCGTCGCAGCAGACCTCTTCGGTGACGACCGCTCCCGGCCCTGGGTCTCGGCAGGCGTGGGCACGAAGCTCGCTCGTGGCCTCAGCATCAACGCCAGCTTCGCCGTGCAGTTCGAACAGCCGCGGGTGCGGCTGTTCACGCTGGGCGCCAAGCTGACGTTCTAGCCGGCCGACCGCCGCGCGGCGGTGCGGAGGCTATTGCTCGATGACGTCCGCCCCCGCCGGCGGCGTGAAGCGGAAACGTTCGGCGTCCAGCGCCACATTGCCCTCGAAGCGGCCGAACGCCAGCAGCGAACGCTGACCGAAACTGTCGGTGATCTCCAGCGAGGTCAGCGTCTTGCCCTTGAAGCCCACGCGCAGCGCCTGGAAGGGCCCGTCCTTGAGCTTGGGCGTGGCCAGCGCCCAGTCCAGCCCGTCGCGCGCCGGCAGCGCCGACAGCACGAACTCGTTGTCGAGCGGACCGCCGGCCAGCAGCGCCGCCGGTGTCGAGCCCAGCGCCTGCGCGACGCGGCGTGAACTGGCCTGGTTGAGGTCGGCGTCGTAGATCCAGACCTTGATGCCGTCGGCGACGATGAGTTGCTCGAAGGGCTTCGTGTAGGCGAAGCGGAAGCGGTTCGGGCGCTGGAACTCGAACTGGCCGCTCGACGTCTTCTTGCGCGCGCCATCGGCCGAGCTCACGACCTGCGTGAAGTCTGCGCGGCCGGTCTTCACGTCGCGCACGAACTCGCGCAGCGTATCCACCGCATCGGCCTGCGCCAAGCCCGACGACACCGCCGCGGCCAGGGCCAGCACCGCACTACCCATCCATTGCCGCATCACTCGTCCCTTCGTGGAACGATGATGTCCCGGTTGCCGTTGTGTCCCATCGGAGATACGAGTCCGGACTGCTCCATTTGTTCCAGCAATCGTGCGGCGCGGTTGTAGCCGATGCGCAAGTGGCGCTGCACCAGCGAGATCGACGCCCTCTTGTGCTGCAGCACCACGGCCACGGCGTTGTCGTACATCGCGTCGCTTTCGCTGCCGCCCGCTGCACCGCCACCGGCCGTGGCGGCATCGGCCTCGCCGTCGAGCACGCCGCCCTCCAGGATGCCCTCGATGTAGTTCGGTTCGCCCTGGCTCTTCAGGTAGGTGACGACGCGGTGCACCTCTTCGTCGCTGACGAAGGCGCCGTGCACACGCACCGGCAACCCGGTGCCGCTGGCCATGTAGAGCATGTCGCCCATGCCCAGCAGCGCCTCGGCGCCCATCTGGTCGAGGATGGTGCGGCTGTCGATCTTGCTGCTGACCTGGAAACTGATGCGCGTCGGGATGTTGGCCTTGATGAGGCCGGTGATGACGTCGACGCTGGGCCGCTGCGTGGCCAGGATCAGGTGCATGCCCGAGGCGCGCGCCTTCTGCGCCAGCCGCGCGATGAGTTCCTCGATCTTCTTGCCCACCACCATCATCAGGTCGGCGAGTTCGTCGATCACCACCACCACGTGCGGCAGGCGGTCCAGCGGCTCGGGTTCCTCGGGTGTCAGGCTGAACGGGTTGGGCAGCTTCTCGCCGCGCTCGGCCGCTTCCGCTATCTTCTTGTTGTAGCCGGCCAAATTGCGTACGCCCAGCTTGCTCATCAGCTTGTAGCGCCGCTCCATCTCGCCGACGCACCAGTTCAGCGCGTTGGCGGCCTGCTTCATGTCGGTGACCACCGGCGCAAGCAGGTGCGGGATGCCCTCGTAGACGCTCATCTCGAGCATCTTCGGATCGATGAGGATGAGCCGCACGTCACGCGCTTCCGCTTTGTAAAGCAGCGAGAGAATCATCGCGTTGATGCCCACGCTCTTGCCCGAACCGGTGGTGCCGGCCACCAGGCAATGCGGCATCTTGGCCAGGTCGGCCACGATGGGCTTGCCGACGATGTCCTTGCCCAGGCCCATGGTCAGCATGCTGGCCGAGTCGTTGTAGACATCCGAGCCGAGGATCTCGCTCAGCTTGATGGTCTGGCGGCGCGCGTTGGGCAGTTCCAGCGCCATGTAGTTCTTGCCCGGGATCACCTCGACGACGCGGATGCTCACCAGCGACAGCGAACGCGCCAGGTCGCGCGCCAGGCCCACCACCTGGGAGCCCTTGACGCCGGTGGCCGGCTCGATCTCGTAGCGCGTGATGACCGGGCCTGGGCTGGCCGCCACCACGCGCACCTCGACACCGAAGTCCTTGAGCTTCTTCTCGATCAGCCGCGAGGTCATCTCGATGCTCTCGGGCGTGACGGTGCTTTCCTGGCGGCCGCTCACGGCATCCAGAAGGTCGACCTGCGGCAGCCTGGTGTCGACCAGTTCGGCAAACAACGGCTTCTGGCGTTCCTTGGCCACACGCTGCGAGGGCGGCAGCGCGGCGGCCGCCGGCTCGATGACCAGCGGCACGTGCTCCTGGACCTCGACACGCTGCTCCTCGACCACCACCTCGCGTTCGCGCGCAGCCAGTTCGCCCAGGCGGCGGTCTTCCTCGGCCTCGCGCTTGTCCTGGCGGCTTTCACGCAGGCGGTCGAAGCCGGCGCCGATGGCATCGGCCAGGTGCAGCCAGGAAAAGCGCAAGGCCAGCGCGGTGCCGGTGACGAGCAGCGCGATCCACAGCACGCCCGAGCCGGCAAAACCCAGCCAGCGCATCGAGAGCGGCCCCAGCACGTAACCCAGCACGCCGCCGGCGTGGCCGGGCAGCAGCGCCTCCCAGCGGTACAGGCGGGTCCATTCCAGCGCGCAACTGGCGGCGAGCAGCAGCGCCAGGCCGAGCCAGAACATCCAGCGCGGCGGGCGCGGCGTGGCCGAGGGCCCGCGCAGCAGCCGCGCCAGCGCCGACAGCCAGGCCCGCGCCGTGACGGGCAGCAACCACCAGGCCGAGTAGCCGAACAGGAAGAGCGCCATGTCCGACAGGCGCGCCCCCAGCAGGCCGGCCTTGTTGTGCAGCGCCTGGCCGGTGCCGGAGGTGCTGAAGGAGGCGTCGCCGGCGTCGTGCGTCAGCATGGCCAGCAGGAACAGCAGCCAGGCCAGGCCACCGAACAGCACGGCGGCCTGCTGCTTCCAGCGCGGCAGTGCGCCAGCGTCGGGCGCGGCCAGCGCCGTGGCGCCGTCGCCCCCCAGGGAACCGAGCGGAAAGGTCATGCGCGGCATTGTGGCCGATGGCGTGGCCGCCGCCGGCAGGTTGCCGTCAGTCGTTCGGCAGCCGTTCCTTGATGACGACAGAACCGTTTTCCTGCGTCTCGATGACGCCGCGTTCTTCCAGGTCCTTCATCACGCGGCTGACCATCTCGCGCGACGCGCCGACGACCTTGGCCATGTCCTGGCGGCTGACCTTGTGGCGGATGATCTTGATGCCGTCGATCTCTTCGGCCATGTCGAGCAGCGTGCGCGCGACGCGGCCGTAGACGTCCAGCAGGGCCAGGCTCTCGATCTGGCGGTCGGCGTTGCGCAGGCGCTTGACCAGGCCGCGCAGGATGCCGTAGCTCAGCGTGCTGTTCTCGGGCAGGCAACGCGCGAAGTCGGCGCGGGCCAGCACCAGCATGTCGGTCTGGATCTCGGCGCGCACAGTGGCGCTGTGCGGTTCGTTGTCGATGAGGCTCATCTCGCCGACATAGTCGCCCGATTCGAGCACCGCCAGGATGACCTCGCGGCCGCGGTTGTCGGCCGTCAGCACACGGGCGCGGCCGTTGAGCAGGATGAACAGCGAATTGCTCTTTCGGCCCTGCTCGACCACCAGCTCACCGCGGCGGAAGCGGCGCTTGACGACGGCGTCGGCGATCGCCTGCGCCTGTTCGGCGGTGAGCATCGAGAACAGGGGTACGCGGCGAATCAGGTCCAGGTTGGACAGCATCGACATCGACAGGGCTCCTCTTGTTGTCTTGTCCCGCTTGTCAGGCCGGCAGGGATGCCGTCTGCAAGAATCTCGCTATTGTGCCCACTCATGCCCTTGCGGCCCCTGCGGACCGCCCCTAGGCAGAGTCGGTGCGTCGGTTCCGCGCGACGTCTCGCGCTCCTGTCCAGCCCCTGCCATGACCACTCCCACCCTCCACGCCCGCGTCCTCATCCTCGGTTCGGGCCCCGCCGGCTACACCGCCGCGCTCTATGCCGCACGCGCCAACCTGGCGCCCGTGCTGATCACCGGCATCGCCCAGGGTGGTCAGCTGATGACCACCACCGAGGTCGACAACTGGCCGGCCGACGTCGCCGGCGTGCAGGGCCCCGAGCTGATGGAGCGCTTCCTGAAGCACGCCGAGCGCTTCAACACGAAGATCGTCTTCGACCACATCAACCGCGTCGACTTCAGCCAGCGCCCGTTCACGCTGACCGGCGATTCGGGCACCTACACCTGCGACGCGCTGGTCATCGCCACCGGCGCCAGCGCCAAGTACCTGGGGCTGCCCAGCGAAACCGCCTTCATGGGCCGGGGCGTGAGCGGTTGCGCCACCTGCGACGGCTTCTTCTACCGCGGCGACACCGTCGCGGTGGTCGGCGGCGGCAACACCGCGGTCGAGGAAGCGCTCTACCTCAGCAACATCGCCGACAAGGTGCATCTGGTGCACCGCCGCGACAAGTTCCGCGCCGAGGCGGTGATGGTCGACAAGGTGATGGCCAAGGTTGCGGCGGGCAAGATCGAGCTGCACCTGTGGAACACGCTGGACGAGGTGCTGGGCGACGACAGCGGCGTCACCGGCGTGCGCCTGAAGAGCACGAACCCGCAAACCCCAGCCGGTGCGACGAAGGACATCGCGGTGAAGGGCTGCTTCATCGCCATCGGCCACCACCCGAACACCGACATCTTCCAGGGCCAGCTCGAGATGAAGGACGGCTACATCGTCACCAAGACCGGCCTGGACGGCATGGCCACGATGACCAGCGTGCCTGGCGTCTTCGCCGCCGGCGACGTGCAGGACCACGTCTACCGCCAGGCCATCACCAGTGCCGGCACCGGCTGCATGGCAGCGCTGGACGCGCAACGCTACCTGGAACAGCAGGAAGCCTGAATTTCGGGCTACAATCGCGGGCTTTGCTGAGCGTGGTTTGGCCGCGTGGCGTTTGCTGCCACCGTCGAGACCGAGCGGCAGTGGTCACAACAACCTGAATTCGCAGTCGCGGATTTCGGGAACTTCCCTGGAGAGCGTCATGGCACGCGTCTGTCAAGTCACCGGCAAGCGCCCGATGGTGGGCAACAATGTTTCGCACGCGAACAACAAGACCAAGCGTCGCTTCCTGCCCAACCTGCAGTACCGCCGGTTCTGGGTCGAGAACGAGAACCGCTGGATCCGCCTGCGCATCAGCAACGCGGCCCTGCGCCTGATCGACAAGGTGGGCATCGAACAGGTCGTCGCCGACTTGCGTGCCCGCGGCGAAATCTGAGAACCTAGGAGCACACCATGGCCAGCAAAGGCGGACGCGAAAAGATCAAGCTGGAGTCGACAGCCGGCACCGGGCACTTCTACACCACGAGCAAGAACAAGAAGACGACGCCCGAGAAGCTCGAATTCCTGAAGTTCGACCCGAAGGCGCGCAAGCACGTGCTCTACAAGGAAGTCAAACTGAAGTAGCGCGCGGCTTCCCGCGAAGGACAAAAAACCCGCCGAGGCGGGTTTTTTGTCGTCCTTCAAGCAGACGCCGCAGAACGGGCTCTGCCGGGCCGCTGGCGTCGCCCCCCCTTGAGGGGCAGCGGCGCCAGCCGCTTCGGTTGTGGGTTATCTCACCACGGCGATCTGCTCGCGCTGGCCGCCCTTGTAGGTGAAGAGCGTCAGCGCGCCGTTCTTGATGTCACCCTTGGCATCGAAACCGATGTTGCCCGTGACACCCTTGTAGCCGTCGGTCTTGGCCAGCACGGGCAGGTACTTGGCCGGCTCGGCGGAACCCGCCTTGACCATGGCCGCCACCATCACGTTCACCGCGTCGTAGACGTAGGGCGCGTAGATCTGCACGTCGGTGTTGAACTTCTTCTTGAAGGCGACCTTGAAGTCTTCCAGGCCTTTCTTGGCCGGGCCGTCGACGCCACCGGCTTCGGCGCAGACCACCTGACCGTCAGCCATGGTGCCAGCGGCCAGCTTGGGCAGCTCGCCCGAGCAGATGCCGTCGCCGCCCATGAACTTGGAATCGATGCCGAGCTGCTTCATCTGGCGCAGCATCGGGCCGGCCACGGCGTCCATGCCGCCGAAGAAGACGATGTCCGGCTTCTTGGCCTTCAGGCTGGTCAGGATGGCGGTGAAGTCCGTCGCCTTGTCGTTGGTGAACTCACGGCCAACGGTCTTGCCGCCGGCAGCCTTGACGGCCTTCTCGAACTCGTCGGCCACGCCCTGGCCGTAGGCGGTGCGGTCGTCGATGACGGCGATGCTTTTGCCCTTCAGGTCCTTGACCGCGTAGCGGCCCAGGGTGCCGCCCAGGTGCACGTCGTCGGCCACGACGCGGAAGGTCGTCTTGTAGCCGTTGCGGGTGAACTTCGGGTTGGTGGCCGAGGGGCTGATCTGTGGCACGCCGGCATCGCTGTAGATCTTCGACGCGGGGATCGAGGTGCCCGAGTTCAGGTGGCCGACCACGCCGTTGACCTTGCTGTCGACCAGCTTCTGCGCGGCAGCGGTGCCCTGCTTCGGATCACCGGCGTCGTCTTCGGCCAGCAGCTGGAACTTCGCCTTCTTGCCGCCGATGGTCACGCCCTTGGCGTTGAGCTCGTCGATGGCCATGCGGGCGCCCATCTCGTTGTCCTTGCCCAGGTGGGCGATGCCGCCGCTGGTGGGCGCGACGTGCCCGATCTTGACGACCAGATCCTGTGCATAGACGGACCCGCCCAGCACCAGGGCTGCGGCGCCGACGATCAGGTTCAGCTTGAATTGCATGCAAATATCTCCAGAAGGAATGTTGTCGCTCAGGTGAGTGCGGAAAAACCAGGCGAGGCACGATAACCCAAATGCGCAGTGGCCCCAAGACCTTCAGCGCGCCGGCAATGAGGTCATGTGGCCGGCCCTGAGCTCAACGCGCTGCTGCCTTCGGCCGCTGACACGGCCGCCGAAGGGCTATCGCTCGGCGCGTCGCTGCAGCGCGCGGTCGACGGCTTCCTGGACCAGGTCGCGCACCGCCACCGACAGGGTTGCGCGGGTGTCGCGGATCAGGCCATCGGCGGCCCGCGCCAGCGCAGGTGCCAGGGCCTCGCGCAGGCGCGACTCGAGCAGCATGTCGATGCGCGGCGTGAGCTCCGCGAGCACCTGGCCGACGACGGCGTCGATGTCGAGCGCGGGCACGGCTGGGGCCGGGTGCGTTTCGATGTTCGGTGCATCGGTCGCCGGCGGCGTGGCGGCCACGGCCAAGTGTTCTGGCTCTGGCTCTGGCTCTGGCTCTGGCTCTGGCTCTGGCTCTGGCTCTGGCTCTGGCTCTGGCTCTGGCTCTGGCTCTGGCTCTGGCGCCGGCTCTGGCTCCGGCTCCGGCTCCGGCTCCGGCTCTGGCGCCGGCTCTGGCGCCG
>Ga0105047_10003218_pt1 | contig 28869 bp, 21 predicted proteins | sample MAT04_FD_78384 | JGI IMG/M metagenome (GOLD analysis project Ga0105047, IMG submission 78384) | Freshwater microbial communities from Lake Fryxell liftoff mats and glacier meltwater in Antarctica - MAT-04 (megahit assembly) | ecosystem: Environmental > Aquatic > Freshwater > Ice > Liftoff... | reverse complement strand
TGTCAGAATTATCAGTGACCCGTGTGGGATTCGAACCCAACCTAACCAGCTTGAAAGGCTGGCAACCTCACCAGAAGTCGAACGGGCCATGTTGTGCGCGCACTGGGTGCGCAGAGCGGATCAGGAGGTGCCGACATGAAACTACCGCCTTCGGTGTTCTTCCTCCCTCAGCGGTCGTCAGCCTCAGTTGCTTCTGCGGATTTTCAGTCACTTTCGTCAACTACCGCAGGCTGAGCTTCTCCTCCCTGTCGGTCGGAATCAGCCCTTGCTTCTCAGCTACTGACCCGTGATTCGTGCGGACATCGCAGCCACGAAAAAAGCCCGATGTCGAGGTGACACCGGGCTTTGGGAGAGGGTCTCCGAATACGGCCAAGGTGTCACAAGTGCAGAATCTGGGTGGGGAGCGACGTTTCATTATTGAATCGCACCGATTGATCGGCATGTCGCCCTGTACCCAGGGTTTTGCTTATGAGACTTGACCGTAAGGAACACATTGAACTGAGACTCCAGAATTTCGTGTGATTGAACTGGCTCTTGCCAGGTGGTTGCTTCCTGAGACGCACGGCAACGCAAAATGGTTCACGGATTGTTTGAGATTTCTGCTGATCCTCGGAATACTTCTGGCGATGCATTCGTTGCACAGTTTCCGAAAACCTGATGCAGATACCTCCGAGCATGAGTCCCTTAAAAAACACTCTTCCTGCGATTTTGGAGGCTGCAAATCTCAGGGCCGCGTCTGCAAGTATTGTTACTCGTGTTTTTTTCAGGGACGACTAAACAATCTCTTCGATCACCTTCCCGTGAATTTGAGTCAATCGTTCCTCGCGCCCCAGATGCGGAAAGGTGAGTTCATTCTGATTGATACCCAGTTGATGGAGAATGGTGGTGTGAATATCGCGGAAGTGATATGGCTTTTCGATAGCGTGCAATCCGATTTCATCCGTGGCGCCGACAACCTGCCCGCCGCGAATTCCACCGCCAGCCATCCACATCGTAAAACCCAGATTGTGGTGATCGCGACCTTTACCTGACTGAGCCTCAGGCGATCTCCCGAATTCGCCGCCCCAGAGCACCAGAGTCGAATCAAGCAGTCCGCGACGTTTGAGATCCTTCAGCAAGCCGGCGATTGGCAGATCGGTCTCTCCCGCCATGCGGTTGTGATTCTCAACGATATCATTGTGGGCGTCCCATTGTTTGTTGCCCGGCCCGCCGCCTGAAACCACTACCGTGAAGCGGACGCCACGCTCGACGAGTCGCCGCGCCAACAGGCAGCGACGACCATAATCGTGCGTTGGTTCGACTCCCACACCGTACAGATCCAGTGTTTCCCGCGTTTCATTCGACAGATCAAAAACTTTCGGCGCTTCGCTCTGCATTTTGAACGCCAACTCGTAGCTCCTGATGCGTGCTTCCAGTTCATCGTCGTGTTCTTCAAGTGCCGCTTCGTCCAACTGCCTGATCAGTTCGATGGTTTGCCGTCGTTGGGCGGGCAGGACATGCGCCGGCGTCTCCAGATTCAGAATGGGCCGATCGCCCGGACGAAAAATCATTGGCTGATGAGCGGCAGGCAAAAAACCGTTCATGTACATGGGGCGTCCGGCCTCCAAAGCGCCATCGGGATCCGGCATGACGACGTAAGAAGGCAGCGAATCATTGACGTTGCCCAAACCGTAGACGATCCAGGACCCCATACTGGGAAATCCAGGGACGACCCGACCTGAGAACAGTTCGTATTGAGCCGCGCTATGGACCACCACATCCCCGTGACACGACCTGATCACGGCGATGTCATCAACGCATCCGGCGATGTTGGGAAACAGACTTGAGACTTCAATACCGCTCTGGCCACATCGGTGAAAGTCGACGTGCGTCCCCAGAAGTCTTGCATCATTCCCAACGAACTGATATTTCGCTTCACCGAACTCAGCGGGCCGCGGCTGACCGTTCAGCCGATTCAGGAGCGGCTTTGGGTCGAATGTTTCAATATGACTGGGTCCGCCAGCCATAAACAAAAAGATGACCGACTTCGCTTTGCCGTTGAATCGCGGTGCCCCCAGGTCAGCTCGGGACTGCTCCGCCAAGAGGTTGCTCAACGCCAGCGAACCCATGCCACAGCAAGCGTCGCCAATGAGTGCTCGCCGAGTTCGCAGTCTGGAGATTTGATGTGATGGCGTCATGATTCAGTCCACTTCAATCCAGATACAGGAATGCGTTGATATTGAACATCGCCAAACAAAACTCATGCAATCCGACATTCGTCAGGAATTGCTGCGACAGATCGAGTTCGCGCACCGTCGGCGGACGAGTAGCTGTCAGCCAAAATGCACGCTCAACAATTTTCGCCGGATCCTCCCCCGCTTCTTCATGCAGGCGTTGTGCGAACGCACTCGCAAGTTCATTCGTCATCGCCCCGTTCAGCAGTTCCAGGGCCTGTCGGGCATGAGTGCTCCGCTCGCGCACGGCACAACTGGTTTGAGACGTGGGCTGATCAAAAACCTCCATGAATGGCAGACGCAGATTTCGTTTGGCGAGGAGATAAATCGAACGGCGAAAGTGTTCATCGGGATCTTCACTGACGACCCACTGCGTCGGCTCGTACAACTGATCGATCAGCCCCTGCTCGACCGGCAGCACCACGCTTTCACCGCCCCTTTTGGAATTCAGCTTGCCGGAAATCGCCAGCATCGCATCTCGCAGTTCCTCGCCGCTCAGCCGACGCTTTGGGAACGACGACAGCAGCCTGTTCGCGGGATCGATTTTTGTTGCGATCACCTTGTCACTGACCTGCGAAGCCTGGCGGTATGTTGAACTCTGCAGGATCGTGCGGTGCAGTGCCTTGAATCGCCAGCCGGAATCGATGAAAGCCTGACTCAGGTACTCAAGTAGTTCCGGGTGTGAAGGCGCTGAACCGTTTTTGCCAAAGTCGTTCGGCGTACTCACCAGCCCGATCCCGAAGTGGCCCTGCCAAACGCGATTGACGATCACTCGGGTCAGCAGGGCACTCTGCCGGTCCAGGAGTTGTCGAACCAGCTGCGTTCTCGGCTGCGGCGCATCACAAGGCAACTCAGGACTCGCTTTGTCCGTCAGAACGCCGGGCAATCGCATCCCCACGACAGAACCGGGCAGCTCCGGATCGCCACGACGCAGCACTTTCACCGGCGCGGAGTTTTCAGGGTCATTCCTGATACCGCAGATCGTGGGTCCGGGAGGGGGCAATTGCTTTTTGAGTTGCAGAATCTCCTCGCGTGCCTGTTTCTCTGCGTCGCCATCCAGATTTGCCAGGGTTTCTTTGATCGCGGCAATTTTCGACTCAATCTTTTCTGTCATCGCCAACAGGCGTTTCTGTTCCGCGTCATCCTGCAGAGATCGATTGTCCTCATGCGCCGCCGCCACAAACGCCTGCAGCCGATAATAGTCCCGCTGAGAAATCGGATCAAACTTGTGGTCATGGCATCGCGCGCAGCCGATCGTCAGCCCCAAAATGGCGGAACCAATGATGTCGGTCCGCTCGGTCAGCACCTCATTCCGGCTACTGGCGACTTTTTGATTTCCCGCATTCCTGCGCACAGTCCCCAGTCGAAAGAAGCCGGTGGCAACATGCGTCTCCGCAGACGGTTCCTTCGCCTCATCGCCAGCCAGTTGTTCTGCCAGGAACTGGTCGTAGGGCTTGTCGTTATTCAGCGAATCGATGACGTAGTCACGATAGCGCCAGATATCCGGCAGCATCCGGTCATATTCAAAACCTTCCGTTTCCGCGTACCGCACGACATCCAGCCAGTGCTGTGCCCAGCGCTCTCCATATTCCGGCCGCGAAAGCAGTCCATCAATTAGATTCTGCCAAGCCAGTTCGGTCGGGTTCGCAGCAAAAGCTGCGACCTCCTGCGGCGTGGGTGGCACGCCGATCAAATCGAAGAAAACGCGACGAACAAGAACCTCCTCCGAAGCCGCAGGCGCCGGCAGCAAACCGGCGTGCTCAAGTTTGCTGAGAACAAAAGAATCGATCGGATTTCTGACGAGGTCCGCATGGACGACGGTTGGCCGGGCGGTTACCTTCACAGGTTGAAAGGCCCAATAACTGCGAGCTTCAGCGTAATCCGGCTCTATCACGGTCGCATCCGGTTGATCACGCGGGTCGGCGGCACCGGCGAGAATCCATTTTCTGAAATCCGCGATCGTCAGAGCATCCAGCGGTTCGCCGGGCGGCATCGAATCTTTAGTCGCGGTGATCGCCTGAAACAGCAGGCTGTCCTCCAGCTGACCCGGAACGATGGCCGGACCCGAATCGCCACCCTTCCGTGCGGCTTCACGCGAATCCAGCAAAAGCCCACCCTCCACCTTCACCGCCCGGCCGGAATGGCATTCGTAGCACTTTGCCACAAGCACCGTGTGAATCCGTTCCTCAAAGAATGTGGTCTGTTCAGACAAATGTGCCGCGTCTTCAACATCCTGAGCTTGTACGTAATCGCATACGCTGATCAGGCATACGAAACACACCAGACATGTCTGTGTTCGTGTTGGTCGCCCAGAAGCCGGGCGGCAGCATTGACGATCGGCTTGATTTCGGTTCATGAGCGTCTGCAGTGGGATTTCAAGTGACGATGGACCTTTGAGGCATGGTATTCGGTACCCGCCCGGAGATGCGAGTGCTATCGCTGTCAATGCATTCAAAATCGCTGCCTAATGATCGAAATTAACCACACCTGCTTACATGCAGACCACGTCTCCGGCGACAAACTCTGATCAGTTCATTGGCCTGCAGGCCTTCCTCACGCGGCTGATTGAGCATTTAGCAACCGTGACGCGACGAGACATTCAGGAATGGGATAAAATCTCAATCCGGGCTTTTGAAAGAACAGTAGCGATGCGCTCAAGGAAGAAGCGGTGCATTTGCTGCTGGATAGCCACACAGCTCCATCAGAAATAACACGTCTGAAACTCGCCGTTATTGATAACCACGGCAAACGCGTAGTGAAACAGAACACCGCCACCCGCCAAGCCGTATGGCTTGTTTTCGCCCCTTTTGCTTTCCGTGCAGAGTGTTGTCAGAATCCCGGCAGTTCGGGATCATGAGCCCAATTCAAACGGTCAATCCCGTACAGCATCAGTCTGTGGGAGCAGTTATCTCAATGAATACATCCTCGGCCGGACAGGGAGCTATGCCGCGATCAAAACGAATTACACAGAATTCGGCAGCAGACATTAAAGCACGGATTCAGGAAATCAGCCAGATGTACGCGATCGGTACCGAGCTGCGTAAATTGTTTCCGGAACATGCGCCGGCGGGAGCAATGGCAGAGCACGCTGAGAAGTTCGGAATCCCGGAAGGTGCCGCGCGCCGGTACCGGCAGTTTGCAACAATGCAGAGCAAGCCGGAGCTTGAAGATCTCTATGAAAAGTGTCAGCGTCTGAGATTCGCTCTCAACACCACGCATTTTCGAGCACTGATCGGCGTGAAACATAAATCGCTCAGAACGGCACTGGCGAACAAAGCCATCAAGCAAAAGCTTTCCATCAATGACCTCAGACGCCTTACTCAGCAAAAGAAAGAACCGAACAATCAGCCTGGTGGACGCAAGCCGGATATTCTCAAATTGCTCAATCCGGGCGATGAAAAACTATTCACTGAGCGGCTGCAACTGGACATGACCAGGTGGCGCGGGCTATTGGGACATCTGCTCGCTCGAACCGACGACATGGATCCACGCATTGCCAAGTCGCTCAGGAAACTTCAGGCGTCGGTGGAAAACGTCGAATAGGTTTGCGAAGACATTCGAAGCGAGTAGATCCGACAAACCTAATCTCTTGAATCGCCAAGGTACCGAACCTTGTTTCGTCAATGGAGACCTATCTGCGAATCAGGCCTTCGCTTGATGCAATTGTAGTCTCAAACTTCGTGCGTGACAGAATGTGGCGACTACAGCAGTCCGTCCAACGCTCCCTTCCATCCTGTCGCTCGTGGATCGGCGTCGGTACTTCGAACACGATGTTGCCGAGTCTCCTTTCCGACTTTGTCCAGTGCGATGGCAAGTTCCTTAGCAGACTGATAGCGGTCTCCGGGATTCTTAGCCAACATTTTCAGGACGATGGCGTCCAACTGAGCTGGGATTGCAATATTCTTGATACGAGTTGATTCAGGATTTGCAGTGAGAATCTCAACAATCGTATTTGCCATTGTTCCACCTTGCAGCGGTGGTTGCCCGGAGAGCAACGCATAGAGCGTTGCGCCCAGTTGATAGATGTCGGAGCGGTGGTCGAGCGAATGACCACTGCCAAGTTGTTCCGGCGACATATAGCTGACGTTGCCAATCACTTCGCCGGCCATTGTTAGCTGTGCCGCGCCAGCAGTGTCTATTCCCCGAGCCAGAATCAGATCATTCAGCAGCGTTGTGGCATCGGCTTTTCGGACCAGAATATTGGAAGGAGTGATGTTTCGATGAACGATCGAGTTCTGCTCTGCAAATCGAAGCGACTCACAAAGATCAAGAGCCATCTGAAGAACTTTGTCAGGAGGCAACATGCCCATGATTCCGATCCGTTGAATGAGCTCAAGTGCCGAGACACCTTCGACGAATTCAGAGGCTGTGAAAAACCAGCCATGCCATCGTCCTGCATTCAGCAATTCCACGATGTTGGCATGCTTCTTCCCAAACATCGTGTTGACAGCCCGCGTGAAACGCAGTTCTTCAATTTCCGATTTGAAAAACGTCGGCCGGAAAATTTTCAAGGCTAATGGCGACCGGTTTTTCCTCATTTCCGCATAGTAGACAAAGCCATATGCGGATTCGGCGACTAATCGCAGAACGTGATACAGATGAAACGACTTGCCAAGAAATTCATTCGATGTAAATCGCTGCTTTGACGGCCTTCGCTTGTTGGCTGGAGGACCCTGATCGTTTCGGATGGAGACTTCAGAGAATGATTCAAAGATATTGCCTGGCATGAAATTCTCGGCTGCATTAAAACCTGCTGGCCGCATTCTTTGAGGATTTTTCGTCGCCTCGTTCAGCAAACTTCCTGCTTCCAGCGATAGCGTCGTATCGTTTGGACCAGATTCCAGTTCGAGGTGCAGAGTGGTTCCTCCAATACGAATTCTGTCTCCGAGTTTCAGAGTACATTCCGTGATTCGTTGATCATTGACGAATGTTCCCCAGCGGCTGCCTGCGTCGTAGAGTGTCACGCGGCCATCGTGAGCAATGACGCGGCAATGCACTCGCGACAATGTTGGATCCTGTAGCTGAACGTCACATAGATCTCCCCGTCCAATCAATACTGCCAGATCCGTCGGCAATATGACGGGAGGCTCATCTGGGATGTCAATTGTCAGCAGGAACATTTGCGGCCTCTTTTCAGCATGCAGGCGAACTTTGTCACGCATCAGATCCTGCTTCGGCTTCCGATTCCGCTGCAACTCAGCTTATGGTTGGATCTGACTAAGGGAGGCTTGACGTGATTGCAGTTGAGATTCTTTGATCGTTGCCGCCCGCAGCAACTCGGCAGTTGGCCTTAAGATAATCCGGAACCCCACATAATCACTCCGGAACGCTGGGCCTTCTTCTTCGCGGGCCGCCGATCGACATCTCCCGGCGGTACTGTCCCAACTGCCGCCCCGGATCACTCGGCCAAAGCCTGATGAAGGTCCCTGAGGATCAACGCTCACTAATGCGTCGTAGTCGCCATGCCAGTCACTACACCACTCCCAGACGTTACCGTGCATGTCGGAGAGACCGAAGTGATTCGGTTTCCTAGTCCCCACGACATGGGCGAAGTTTTCGCCGATATCAATCGCGTTTTTGGCGCACCATGCATACGCCGTCAGTTGGTGTGCCTCAGCAGCGAAGCTGTAGGCCGTTTCCCTGCCGCTGCGGCAGGAGTATTCCCATTCCGCTTCTGTCGGTAAACGATAGTTCAATCCCTCTATGGCGCTCAGACTCTTGCAATACTCCGCTGCTTGATACCAGCTCACATAAGTCGCAGGATAGTCCCGACCTGTTTGCACGAATGTAGAATTCCGCCACGGATTGGTCTTCATTACAGCGCTCCATTGTGCCTGTGTCACTTCTGTGACGCCCACATAAAACGGTGTCAGGATGTGGACGGTATGTGGAGGACCTTCATCGTCTGAACGATTGATCTCGTTTGTGGGTGAACCCATCAGAAACTTACCTGCGGAAATCAGCTTGAGCCGCATTCCTATGCTGTTTGTGATTTCCGGCGGCATTGATAACTTCTCCGGCTTCAACTCCGATGCGACAACCGTATCGACCGCCTGAATGGGAACGCTTATCACAAGGCGCAGGTTCCTGGCATCGATTTGAAGCAGATGAGGCCCTTCAGTCAAAACATCAATCATTCTGGATTCGTGAACAATTGTGTCTCCACTCCGCACGGAAACAGTATGGCTCCCCGAGGTGACCGTTATGCCAAAACCGTCCTGAAGGATTTGGTTCGAGATGATGTGGCTTTTGCCATCGACCAGCAGGACCGACTGACCACCCTGAGCTCTGAGCCAATCATTGTCCACATCCAGTGTCAGAGTAACTTGCTCGCTACCCAAAAAGAATCTGGTGGATAAGAATCCTGGCAAAACAGCCAATGCTGCTGCCAGAATCCCAACGACAATCCATTGCCACCGAAACTCCCGCGTGGTGATGGCTTGCAATCGCCCATTTTTGAATTGATACTGACGCTGCGACGCGGGAATTGCGTTGTAACTTTGGAGTGCGTTCATCAAACGCTTGGCGTAGTTGTTTCCCGGCTTTAGTTTCAGCAGTTGCACTACCAACGGTTCAATGCCGTCCATGACTCGACGACTTTCCGACTCTTTGATGTCAGACAACAGCGTTTCGGACTCTAGTTCCTTTCGTGTCGCATTCCGGAGAAGGTCGTCCATCTGCTCATTGCGGCGCAAAGGGGGAATGTCGGCTAATAGTTGAACGCAACCCGCGTAGTCGTATTTGTCATAAAGTTGCGTCGCAGTACCGAGGAACGCCTCGATTCCTTCCGGATTCAGCGACTTCTCCTCCGCTCGAACACGAGGTAGCTGTTCCTGAGCCCAGACCACCGCATCTCTGGCGCTTGGCTGTTTCTCACGCACGAGTTTTTCCATACTCTGAATCGCGGCTGCGTACTGTCCTTTCTTCAGCATTGCTTCGATCAGAGCCTTGCGTCTGTCAAACGGAGATTGTTGTGGCTTCAAATCATCCAGTGAAACAGGTGCCTTTTCAGTTTTTATCCGTAGTCGCTGAATTGCAGTGACAACTTCGTCCATAGACTGATAGCGTCTGTCTGGTTCCTTTCGCAACATCTTCAGGCAGAAATCATCGATATCCTCCGAGAGATCCCTACGAATTCGACTTGGCGGCGGCGGACTGTCCCGCAGCACCTGGGCCAACATCTCTGGCACAGAGCCTTCAAATGGTAGCCGGAATGTCAACAGCTCAAATAACAACACGCCAAGTGAATAAACATCACTTTGTGGTCCGACGTTCTTCTGCTCACCAGTAACCTGCTCTGGTGCCATGTAGGCCGGTGTTCCCAGCAGCATGCCTACCTGCGTCACCACTGCTTTACCCGATTTTCCGATACGACGCGCCAATCCAAAGTCAGTGATGTGTGGCCGAAAACTCGCATCAATAAGGATATTTCCGGGCTTGAGATCTCGATGAATGACACCTTTGCTGTGAGCATGTCCTACAGCTTCGGCGATCGTCGAAATCATCTGCAAAACACTACCGACGGACTGCAAGCGTTTCGATCCGATAAATCGCGAGAGTGGTACGCCATCAATGAAGTCCATAGTGATATACGGAATCCCGTTGTACTGATCTGCGTCGTAAACGCGGCAGATATTTGGATGATTCAGCCTGGCTGCAGCCTTTGCCTCGAAAGTGAAACGAGCCAAAATGTCTTCGTTTTCTCCAACAGGCGTTTTCGGGATCTTCAGTGCAATTTCACGATCGAGCGAGGTGTCATGGGCGAGGTACACATTTCCCATGGCACCTTCTCCCAGTAGTCGAAGAATTGTGTAACGACCAAACGATCGGTTCTGAATCGTCGGCAACGTCTCCGAATAACAAGTTCTGGGCCGCAGGGTTTCCCGAACGTTTACAGGAATAGACACGCAACTTGATACAGGCGCAACTGTCTCTACAGTCAACTTTGATGCAGAGCTACTAATCAGGTTTGTACCTTGGAAATACGATCGGAGTTCGTCGGCGAGGTCTGGGTATGCCCTTAGCAACGCCGCTTCATTTAAGGGTTGCCCGGCATCTTTACGCTGCAAATACTCCGTCAAAATAGCGTTGAGACGTCGATCGCCAGACTGGGAGGGTTCATTCATTTGACCGCTGCCACTCATACTCATCGGGTCGCCCGCCTTGTTGTTTACTGATCAGCTTTCGGGAGGAGTTCAGCCATTGTTACAGCAGTCCAGCCACAGCGGCTTCACCTCAACAGGATCGTTACTCCACCTCGGCCACGAAGTTTTCCTTGTAAAATCGAAGTCGAATTGTCCGAGGGTTTGCAACGACAGTCGTTCAGGGGAAAATTTCATCACGAAGCATTTCACACCCTGTGAATCCCGCTTCAGAATTCTCTATGCGTCTGTGACTGGGGTTCTCTGTCATTGTTTGCTTTCGAACGGTCGTTGCGACGTTGAATGCATTGGCTAATGAATTGTCCTCACGTAAAACATCAGTGAACGAGAGGGAGTGTCTCCTGCCGGGCCAGCGCACCCTAAGAAAAAAACGGCTTCTATGTAAATCGAGTCTCAAACCGGCATCGGCCATACACTGCACCGTGCATGGGCGGCAGTGTATCTCCCCTACAGGGAAGCAACAAGAATGGCATCGCGAGAATTCAGAAAAATACGATGCTCACTGTGTCGATTCCGCAATTTACTACCAGTTCCTCCGCTTTGAATTTGCCCGGATTTCTTATGTTTTGTTGGCAGTGATGTCGTGAACGCGGAAATCTGCTCTTGCAAATACGCATTTGTGAACTCGCCGGTCCCTTGTTGCTCCCTCAGCATTGCCGAAAGCTCTTCCAGCTTCAGGTAATGGATGTCGCATTGAGTAACGGTCGCGTCGAAAGGATGCAGCGGCATGCCATATAGTCGTTCAAACGTAATGTGGGTCTGGTTACAACATGGGCCGAAGCCAGTACTGTGGGAGTCGAACCCACTTTAAACTGCTTTGCAGGCAGTTGCCTAACCGTCTGACTCCGTCGCCAAGGTCGGGCTAACTGTTGGGGCCATCAACTGTTGGGGCCATCCGAACTATCCAGCGGCTCGCAAGATAACGGTAATGCGTTTAGCGTGATAATAGGCCGCTTCAAATCACCGATTCGAAGCCAACGGCCTTTGCGGCGTTCCAGCACTTGCCGCAGCATTGAAGCGGGACGCGGGAGTGATGCTGTTCGCGGTGCGCCGTTTGCCGAAACCTGCGATTGTTTGCAGCCACAACTCGGGCGACAGATTCAGGCGATCCAGAATCGGGGGAGCTTTTTTCGCCACCGAGCCGCGTTTTCCCGGATGCACCTGACGACCTGTCCAGTCCAGCAGTTCCAGGTACTCCGCCAACGACATGAATACGCAGCCCTTGTTCGACGCTCGACGCGACGAGCCTTTCTCACGAACCTTCTTTCGCTTCGGTTCAAGTTCCACAGGAGCCATCCAGCCCGCGTTCTTACCATGTTCAATGCGAGCGTCTTTCGCATCCGGCGTCGAAACGTCATCGGAGGACTTCAGATCGGCAATGCGTTCCTGAGCACTCGTAAAGTCGCTCTCTTCCGGAGTCGCCGCGATGCCCGCTCGCACGGGATTCAAATCCACGTACACCATGCACGCCGCAATTGCCGATTCATCAGGCAAAATAGTTGATTTGAAACGACCTTCCCAAAATCGGCCTGAACAATTTTCTTCAGCATTCGCCAGTCGTGCGATGACTTCGGACGTACACCGCATGAACCACGAAATGCTCGACAGCCGAGCCCGCAGTTCCAACAGCATTTTCGCGTCCGCCATCAAAGATTTGAGATCGGTTTCGGCAGGTTCCGCAGGCGAACCATCTTTGTTGCGACGAGACGGAAACAGGTTCCACCAGCGACGAGCCACCTCTTCGTCAGACCAGTCTTTGACCACATCAGGTCGATTTCTCAGGATGACATGGAGGTGATTGGACATCACCGAAAACCCAAGAATATCAATCCCGAAGATTCCAGCGAGAAACTCCAGCCGATTCCGAATCCATTCACGTCGATGCTCATAGTCATCGCCGGTCAAAGGGTCCGTTCCACAGAGGAAGCTTTTGCGAACACATCGATTCACACAGTGAACCACCTGAATTTCGCCCGCTGACAAGACTTCTCGCCGATTGATCCGTGCCATGACTAAACCTTTCAAGTAGCCGCAATTGACTGAACGGCCGGAAGCCTACCAAACGCAACCTTGTGCGTCAAGGCACTTCGGCTGGCCCCGGCGACTGCTCTTAGTGGATCGATCGATGCCGAGCAACTCCTGAAGCAGGACGATGCGACCGGCTAGAAACCCTTCCTGTCGTCCTTCCCGAAGCCCGCCTTCGCGTGCCTTGAGTACCCTCGCTTCTTCATCGCGTTGGAATTTCAGGCGAGCGTTGTAAAGGACTCGTTGTTCGGGGGTTTGGCTGATCATTTCTAAAACTCCTGCTGCTTCATCGATTTCTTCATCCGGAAACAAGCGGCCGATTTCATTCTGCGTCAGTTGTTCTGCATTTCGCAGAAAATATGCCCAACGTTCCGCAGGCGATGAATTGTACACATTCTCGGCACTCACACGGAGTTTTGACAATTCCAAAAGATGAATTTGCAGGTCAACTGTAAGAATTGAACCGGTCTTTTCACGTAGTCGAAAGTCCAGATGCAACCCAGGAACCTGCGGAAACATGGCCTGAGTCAGCACACAGATGCTGATGGCAGGCCGAAGCTCGGCGTAGCCCTCGCCTTCCGACAACTGACCAACATACAAACAGGACGCATAGTACACCAGACGCTGAGACATCCCCGACGGCAACGATGTTTGCATTTCAATGTTCAGCAGGCGACCGTGTTCGTCAGTCGCCAGAATGTCGAGAACTGAAAGTTTGTCGTTTTCGTAGTCCTTCTCCAGAAAAGCAACTAACTTTGGATGGCCCCTATGACTCTATGACTTATGGCCCCTATGACTTATGACTGCCCCTTGTCGAACGTGCTTGCCGAAGTCAGTCGATGGGTGGATGCCCGAAAGTCACGTTTCGAAATGTAACTTGAAGCAATCCAGGTAAAAAGAGCCACGCCAATCTGAGCCGAGTCGGCCTGACGACCATTTCCAGAACTCATACGGCCTTCAAAACCCCGTAAAACGCTGAAGTACGCAAAATGGGCGGCTACTGCACGATCTCTTTCGGGGGCGGGTTTAGGAAAGATGATTCGTATTCATCGAGCGGTCCTACACGAATCGCTTCACTGCGAGATCGACAATTCGTTCTGCGGCCTGGCCGTCGCCATAGGGATTCACATCGACCTGCATGGCTTCATAAGCACCGCGATTGGTCAGCAGTTCGCGGACTTCACTCACGACGCGATCAGGATCAGTACCGACCAGTTTCGTGGCTCCGACTGCAAGAGCTTCGGGACGTTCTGTCGTTTCCCGAGTCACCAGAACGGGCTTACGAAGCGACGGGGCTTCTTCCTGCACGCCGCCGGAATCACTGAGAATCAGCGTGGACTGATCCATCAACCAGATGAATTCGGGATAGTCAGCGGGCGGTATCAGACGCACGTTACGACGGCCCGACAGAAGCTCATGCACCGGACCGCTGATGTTGGGATTCAAATGAACCGGATAGACAAACTGCACTTGCGGAAAGTCGTCGGCAAGTCGTCCAATCGCCAGGCAAAGGTTGCGAATTCCGTCTCCGTGATTCTCACGCCGATGCGCGGTGATCAACACCATTTTCTGACCGGCGATCCCAGGATGTTTCTGCTCCCAGTTGACGGCATTCAGACGTTCCTGCTGCACGGACAGTTTTAACGCATCCAGGACGGTGTTCCCCGTCATCACAACATCGACAGGCGCATAGCCTTCGTCCAGCAGTTTCCGTCGAGCCGTCTCTGTGGGCGCACAGTGAAGAGCAGTCGTCAACGAGCAGACTCGACGATTGAACTCTTCGGGGAACGGAGAATCAATGCTGTCGGTTCGCAATCCGGCCTCGACATGCACAAACGGAATTCTGGCATAGAACGCCGCCATACTGGAACACAAGGTCGTTGTTGTGTCGCCCTGACCGACAATGCAGTCCGGCTTTGTTTCAGCAATCGTCTGCGTCAACATCTGCAGACAGCGCGCAGTCAGGTCGGACAGAGTCTGATCGGGCTGCATTAGATTGAGATCACAGTCAACCGGCAAGCCGAAATACTGAACGACCTGATCCAGCATTTCACGATGCTGTCCGGTCAGACAGACGATCGGTGTCACACCTGAATGTCGCTGCGCGGCGAGCACCACGGGGGCCATTTTGATGGCTTCGGGGCGAGTCCCAAACACACACAGCATTCGCATGGATGACATCCCTGAACTTTCCTATCGATGAATCAGTGACATTGCAATTTGCATGGCTGAGTACCGTCAATCACTTCATAAATCTGAATTCGGGGAGTCACCAGGACTGGGTTCAGCCATGGACGTCGAACTTCGTGACCATCTTCGAAACGTCGCAGTGACCTGAAAAAAGGATTTGTGTCGTCAGTCGGAAGATCGGGGAAGAAGACAACCTGATTCACTCCGTAATGCCGAATAAGGGAAACGACAGCATCATCCGTCCAGACCTGCGATGTGTATTCGTTTTCCGTTAGTCCGATTACGCCGCGCTCCAGATATTCCGCCAGCATGTGCGGTTCACTAGTCAGAATTTTTGTATCGGCCATCAGTTGTCTGGCCTCAATCGAACCGTCTGACCCAACAGCGGGAGTTTCGACGATCTCTGCGACCATTCCGTATCTATGGATCTGAGACGCCACGTCACCAGCACTTTGCGTCTGGCCGGCAAGCAGTCCGACGACCATCATGCCAGACGCAAGTGGTATCAAGCGTCGTTTCAGAATTGATATATCCTTGCTAGCGGCACCAAGGCGACCGATCAGATCGGCTGCCGACAACAGGGCAAATGGAATGACTGGAAAAAACATCCGCGGTGACAGATGAATCGACGTCGTTGTTTCCAGCCAGATCAAGGTCGCGACCGACATGACAACATAAAGCGGGGCTGTCGATTTCAGTGTGATCGGAAGTGCAACAAGACTGCGAAAGTCCAATCGATGGACTCTTCGTCCGAACGGCACCGTGATACAAATCAGAATAATCAGTCCCGCAGCGAAAAGCATTTCAGCAAAATGGCCTCGCATCAAAGCGTCCTGATCCAGCCCGGTAATTCGAGACAGGCAGTAGTACGCCTCCATGGCCGAGAAAGCGAATGACTGTCCGCTGCCGTAGTTGTTTCCCCCTTTAATGTCACCGACAAGCATCTTATTGCGGAGGAAAAGCATCACGACCATCGCGACGGGAACCACGAAAAACTGGACTGCGTGTTTGAAGGCAGGTTTCTGCCGCTGCAAAATTGATGCGACGAAAATCAGCCCGACAGTCATCAGCCAGAAGACTCCGGCATAGCGCACACTGAATGCGATTGCGGCACACAGGCCGGACAGCAACAGTTGCCGCGCAGTGACAGTTGGTCGGATCAGCAACACGAACCCCCCCAGCGTGAGGGCCGTGAACAACATGTCCGTCTGAGATTCTTCCACATTGCCCCAATTCATCGGGAGACACAACCAGATCATCGCCAGCAGCAATGCGGTCGTCGGTTTTTGTCCCATTCGCAGTGCGGCGGCTGTAATCAGAGGCGGCACCATCATGAAACCGGCAGCACTGATCAGGAACGCCGCCAATCGCAAAGGGACGCCCAGCATCCCCAGTGCAGAAATCAAAATCGGAAAACCAATCGGGAAAACCGTCTGTGGTGCTGGCCACGTTGAAAGTCGAAAGTGCTCGTCATAGTACAGGATGCTCGTGCTGAAACCATGCCCTTGCTGAAAGTTGCGAGCCACACTTAACGCCTGCGCTGTGTCGGGATTCAAACGTGTTCCGTCGTGACTGAACACAAGGCACAACGTCGCCGTCACCGCCAGGATTGCTGACGCTGCTGTCGCAAATTGACTTCTTGAAAAACTAAGATTCAACACAACGGAATTCTAATCTTTCTCACTGCCGACCGGCAGAAGTTTATCTGACACTTTAGAACGACGTTCATCAATCACTTTGACAGATGAGCCTGCCAACGACCTCTGTCGGATCGCAGCGGCATGATCACGCATTGGGCGAACATCATAGTGTTGTGTCAGCATGTCGATCATCCTGCTGACAATTTCAATTTTGGGTTCAGCGGGACGTCCCATTGCCGGAAAAAATGCAAGGTCTCGATCATCATCACAGCCCATAAAATCCAGCGGATGCAGCAGCAATGAAGGTCCAACACCCATGATTCGACAGAGCGTCAACGCCATCCGCCAGAACGCCATCGCAACGGTTGAAGAGAATTGCGCAAGGTACAGAATGTAGCTGGCATGCATAGGAATTTTGAAGATCGGCATCGTAGTAACGGGAATCTCTGTCAGTTGGCCCTCTGTACAGCTCCACGTAAACGGTTTGAGCGGCCTGAATCCTTCGCTGAATTTCCCGAAAAGCTGCTTTCGTTCGGCTCGTTGTTCTGCTGTCAGTCGCGTTGACATGAAATAGTACATGCGGGCCAGCGGGCCGAGATACGTTGGAAACGTGGATGCGTCGTATTGGTAACCTCGCCGCATCAGAATTCGCAGCAGTAGATTACTGAAGCTGAAGCCCGGCCCGCGAAAACCAATCGGGCATTGTCCGGTGACTCGTTCCAGATATTCTTCGGTCCGCGCGAGTTCAGAAACCAGTTCCTGCTCAGAATACAGATGCAACCACGGTTCGTGATTGAACGAATGATTCCCGATTTCATGGCCCGCTGCAGATATGGACGCGAGTGCTTCGAAGTTTTCTTCTCGGGCAGCATCCTGCCCGACAACAAAAACTGTCATTTTCAAATGACGTTCGTGCAGCACTTTCAGAAATCGAGGCACGACCAGATCAAGGTACGTGGGGTATTTGTCCCATCCGGCATCGCCGTGAGTTTTCATGTAGGACCATTTGTTGTCGAGGTCCAGCGACAGACTGGCGATGGCTTTTTGCATAATGCTGAGTTCAGACCGTTAGGACAAGTTCATTCGAATTGACGGCAGGTATCGGTAAGTCAGCCTGATTCGCCACGAAATCGTTGGCCAGCTTGATCGTTTCGTTGACGTTCAATGTTCCGTTGACGATGTGAGACGAATTCAGCGAATACAGCCCCGGCACGGATGTGACAATTGGCGGCAGGCGATCGGAGTAACCCAGCGTCGGCAACGCGAAGACGTGACGGACTCGGGAAATACGAACAGCTTTGACGTCGACCAGCGACAACGTCGGATGCATGCGTTTCAGGCCCGACAGAAATTCGTGTTCGATTTCTGCATCGCTGCGATCGAACAATTCGTCGTCGGGAGCAACGTATCGCGGCAGATACACCAGAGCGTTGCCGTTCAATTCCTGTTTATCAATCAACGCGGTCATTTCAATAACAGCGGTAAAGGGATAGCCGGAATCGGTGATGTTTGTCACGTAGTAAGGCGACAGGCTTCTGGACAGCAGTACCGAGGCGCACACGATACCGTGATATCGCACGCCGGCGAACAAAGTTTTTTCCGTGGCAGTCAATTCCGGATACACGCGACTCATCACGGGCGTCGGAAGCGTTGAGACGACACGATCGAAGACACGATCATGGTCGGCCAATTGCACGGTCAGGCGTCCGTCAAAGCTGGTGCGAACATTTTTTACAGGAGTATTGCAGTGAATCTCGACCCCAAGGTCCTCCAGCTTCTTCGTAAATCTGGCAAGGACATTGGCATAGCCGCCACGGCAATAGCCAAACATTTCCTTCTTTAGTCCTGTGCGTCGCGCTGCATACATTCGAGCGATCGTAGCCCAGATAAACGCTGCAGACGTTTCGCGCCAGCATTCGCCCAGTTTGCAGCGCAGCAGCGGCAGCCACATTTTTTCGAATGTGCGGCGACCGGAAAGTCGAATCAGCCAGTCGCCAACGGAGATTTTCTCCAGCTTTTTCCAGTTCTTGACTCGAGCAGCATACGCAATCGTGCCGCCAAGTCGCAGCTTATCGATCATCCGCAGCGGGGGAAACGTCAGGAACTCCAGAGTGTTTGACATCGAATAGAGTTCGTCGTCGGTGAAGAAGCCGGTCTTCGTTTCGACCCATTGCATTTGATCTTCAAGATCAAGTTCCTTTAAAACCGCTCGGGCGGACGTGTCGGACATCAGCGTGACATGATAATGCCGGTCCCAGGTCACATCACCGATCTGCCATGCGTCTGCGAGACCGCCGGGATTTGGGCGTGATTCAAACAACGTCACTTTGTGGCCCTTTTGCGCCAATCTGAGCGCAAGCGTCATCCCCAGGATTCCGCCCCCCAGGACTGCCCAGCTTTGAGATGTTGTCGTTTGATTCATGTTTGCAATTCTGCAGGTTCGACCTGCACTGACTTCGTCAGAGGACTAGACGACGACCAGCGATTTTGTTTCCTCAACCGCATGGCCTTTGATGGAATACGACAAACCGCACTGGCATGTGACCAGAACAATTTCCGATGAATCACATTCTGAAAACCGATGAACAGGCTCTCCGCAACGACAGACAACACCCACGACTCGTGCTGGAGTCCCGATCGCAAGGCAAAAATCGGGAATCGATTTCGTCACGATAGACCCCATTCCGATCATCGCCCAGCGTCCGATTTCCAGTTGGCAGCCGATAATGCACCCCGCACCGATCGTGGCACCTTCACGGACCAGAGTTGTCAATGTATGCTCATCCGGTTCCGACGATCGTAGTTGTTTCAGATCGGGCATTGTGGCTCGGGGAAACCGATCGTTTGTGAAAATCGTCCCGGCGCTGATCATCACGCCGTCTTCAATCGTGACACCATTGCAGATGTAGACGTTCGAATTGATTTTGACGCGATTTCCAATCTTTACTTCGTATGCGATCATCGATTTCCCACCGACGATGCATTCTTCGCCCAGCACTGCGTCATGTCGTATGTGCGCGCTGTCCCAGATCGACGTGCCTTCGCCGAGCTGCACGTTGGATTCAATAATCGCGGTTGGATGAATTCGCGGCATGTTGAGTGTGCCTGGCTTTCAAGTGACACACGGTCCGTTGACGAAATCACAACGAAAACTAAAACTCGAAGCGGGGACAACTTCGTGCCATTGTTCCGTCTGCAATGCCGCGTATGCAGTTTCAATAACGCGGACAGAAGCAATCGCGTCATCTGGAGTAATGACCAGTTCTTCCTTGCCGCAGATCGTTGCACCAAAATTCTTAATCTGATTTCCGAACGCTGCAATTTTGTCGTAACCGTTGCCGAAGACCGTCCAGTCTTTTTGCTCGGCGAGTTTGTATTTTGATTCTTTCCAGCCGATGGACAAGGTGCCTTTTGATCCGTAGACACTGACAAAGTCTGCACGAACCTTATTCAGACTCCACGACAGATCAATGTTGCCCATCGCTCCGTTTTCCGTCCGAACAAACAGTAACGCAGTATCTTCCACTGGAAGGTTCTGGATACGGCGTCCTTCGACAACCTGCAGCTCGACGATATTCCCCAGCAGATAGCGAAGAATATCGACGGAATGAGTTCCATTGTCGATCAGAACGCCACCGCCGCTGATCGCGGGCTGGCTGTTCCAGCGTTTGGACATGTCGCAGAATCCTGCGAACGTGTTTTCGTACAGGATGATTTCACCGAGGATTCCAGAATCAATGATCCCACGTGCTTTCTGAACATCTGCAACAAAGCGAAACTTGGATCCCATTGAAAACACGACGTGACAACGCTCAGCAGTGCGGGCCATTCTAATCGCTTCTTCAGTGCTGATCGCAAGTGGTTTCTCACACAGCACATGGACCCCCTGTTCCATCAGGCGAATACAGACGTCGGGATGGGTGGAAGGAGGAGTACAGACAATGGCTGCCGTCGGGCTGAGATCGCTGACCATCCTGTCAACGTCATCATACGCTTTGCCATCAACCATCGCCGCGACTTCGCGGGCAGATTCAATCCGAATGTCAGCAGCACCCACAAGCTGATACGGTAACCCCTGCTGAAACGCCTGAGCGTACGACCGGGAAATTCCGCCTGCACCGACGATGACAAATGTTGGATCAGTTTGAGTAGTCACGAATGAAAACCTTTCGTACCGGACAATGGCTGAGTAACTCTGGTCGTTAAATCTGGAACTCTATTTTGCCGCGACGACTTTTTTAGTCAGCCCCTTCACGGCACTTCGGATATTTGTCGCCAGATACTCAATATGCTCATCCGTGTATTTTTCGTTCCACGGCAGCACAAGCACGTGTTCCAGAGCGTTCCAGGTGCCTTCGAAATTGCGGCGGCTGTAGTCCGTCGCTTCCGGGCGAGCCAATGTGAATGGCCAGCGGCTGGTCCCGAAGGTCACTTGATTCTTGATGACCTGACATTCGAACGCTGGCTTCTGGATGTAACGCGGGGCACACACAATCCCCGAATCCTTCAAGGCGGCTCCCAGAGCCACCGTGCCGCCGGGGATGACCTTCTCATCAACTCGCAGACAATATTTCCAGAACGTATGAACGCTGTTTGGCGTAATCGTCGGCGTTTCGATACCTGGCACGCCTGCCAGTGCAGTCGTCAACGCGGCCGCAGTTCGAACTCTCGATTCGACGACCGCGTCGAGTTTATGCAACTGCGCTCCCGCGACGGCCCCAAGCAGTTCGCTCATCCGGTAATTGAGAGCCACGAAATAGTGGTCCGCATTCGCGTCGCCGTAACCCCACGCTTTGTTAATGAACAGGAAGATTCTCCGAGCGAGCGCTTCGTCGCTGGTTGTCACAAGACCGCCTTCGCCAGTGGTGATATGCTTGCCCTGTTGCAGACTGAAACATCCGATGGCACCGATCGTTCCAACGTACTGGTCCCGATACGTCGTGAGATAGGACTGAGCACAGTCTTCGATGACCGGAATTCCGCGGCGGTTGGCCAGTTCCATAATTGGCCCCATGTCACAGGGATTTCCGAACAGGTGCGTGACCATAATCCCTTTGGTTTTCGGGCTGATACATTTTTCGATCGTCGCTGCCGTGACATTGTATGTGTGTGGATCCACGTCGCAGAAAACCGGAATCGCACCCTGATAAATAATCGGCGTGAGTGCCCCCATGTCGGTGATCGGCGTGGTAATGATTTCGTCGCCGGGTTCCGGATTCAATGCAGCCACCGCGCAGTGAATGGCGGCAGTTCCGCTCGAACAGGCATAGCCGAACTTTGCACCGATCTTTGATGCGAAGGAGGTTTCCAGATTTTTGACAAAGTTTCCTTTGGTGCTGGTCAGAGTGCCGGATTCCAGACACTGCCGCACGGCCTCGAGTTCTTCAGGTCCAAAAGTACGGCCCGTGGAATCCTGATCGGATGGAAGGCTGATGCGGTCGGTCATTGATTACTCTTTCGTGAAAAGATCTGGACAGGAAACTAACTGATTTTCATTCTCAGGATCAGACGTGCAGGATGTTTTTCGGAACAACATCCCCGCACTAGCGTCGTGGTGGACCACCGTCTGCTTTTGTATTCGGTGTCTTGATTCCGTGCGGCCAGTGGCGTTTTTCTGCAGCAACTCTTAACAGAAGTCGCAGGTGTCTGAAGATCGTGCTGATCGTCTTCATCTTTGAAAAACCGAACAACCTGACTTCCAGTGTCGCTGGGTGTTCGACAATTTTGCGACCATGCAGGCTCAACTGAGCCGCAAGTTCGGCAGTACCCAGAAAGCCTGTTTCAATCAACGGTAAATCGACGATCTGCTGCTTTCGATAGATCCGAAAACAACTGGTCCATGTGGACAAGTCTTTCTTCAGTAACTTGCGGTACATCATGGACAGCGTATGCGACAGCACAAGTCGCCATTTTGGCACGTTGCTGACTTTGCCATCGACGTGATATGGAGAAGCCGTCACCATCGCGACGTCTTTCGTCATCAACGGCAGCATGTTTTGAAGTTCCAGCGGATCGTAGGAACAGTCGCAGTCGATCGAAGCGACGATCTCCGTTTTTGCAGCATTAATTCCGGTCAGAATCGCAGCAGACACGCCTCGGTTTCGTTCGTGCCGAATGATGGAGATTTCAGAATCGCCTCCAAACAGAGTTTCGAGAACTTCGTACGTGTTGTCGCAACTGCAGTCGTCCACGAAAAGGACTTTCAGATCCCAGTTCCTGCTGAGCGTGAATCGCAGGTGCTGCATTGTGCGATACAGGTACGGCAATGACGATTCTTCGTTAAAGCAGGGAATAACGAGAGTCACCGGAACTCGTCCAGGGGCTGGCGTGATCTGTACTTCCGACTTCCGGCCAGTGATCCGCGGAATGGAGGACAAAATCGAGGAGTACCTGTTGCCGACACTGGGCACTGATTCACCGGATGATTTTGTATTCAGACTGCGAAGCGGACTGCCGTCAAGTCTTGCATGTTCAGCAATTGACGTAAATTTTGTGGACTGCAGATACTGTGGAAGCAGTGTGCGGTACAGCCCAAGGTTGCGGTAATGTCGCAGTTTGGTCAGATGACTGGTGACGCTCAGTCGCGGCTGATCAGCATCCAGTTCCCAGACCTGAAAGTACATCACAAACGGCGACGATTCTCTTTCAAGCCATTTTTCAATGGCTGTGTGCATTATATTTTCGGGAAACTGGCGTAGATAATTGCCGCCAGCGATTGGCATCCAGGCACCACCCATCGGCCAAGTCGATGGAGGTATTTCCAGTAGCGAACCATCGCGGCATTGCTGTTGATGGATAAAACGACGCCATGGTTGCCGCCAGAAATCGCGACGTCGCGGCATCAGACTGGAATCATACTCATAACCAGCTTCCTGAAGTTCGTTGAGAAACCACAAGTCGCGACGTGTCAGCCATCCGTCCGAAAGACGAAAACCTGTGACGGCATGCCCGATTGTGTCTTCCAGTAATTCCTTCGACCTTCGCAAATCCTCGCGCCGTGCAGGTTCGGTCAGCTTCAGCAGTGGCTGATGCAGAAATCCGCGACTGGCAATTTCATGTCCGTTGTTCGCGATACGACGCACAAGTTCCGGATACCGATCGGCGATCCAGCCCAGAACAAAGAACGTCGCTTTGGTTTTATTTTCGTGCAGCAGAGCCAGTGTATCTTCAGTATTTCTCTGCAAGCGTGATTCGAATCGATACCAGTTTCGGGGGCTGATAAAGCGGTGAAAAACTCCCGCCTGAAAGTAGTCCTCCAGGTTGATCGTCAGGATCTGCGTGTGCGCAGAAGCGGCGATTCGCGTCGCAGCGATTGTTGATTTCGCAGATTTGTCAGACTGATCCGGCACGGAAAGATCTCAGCGATAAAGCTGCCAAATGTTCTCGCAGCATTCAGTAAACGATTTCCCCCTGAACCACGCCACTGAGGCGGGAATCCATCAAACTCTAGTTCCCATATAGCAACGATGGTGCTGAATCTCACGAATCCTGAACGATTTCGAAGATGCAGAATCGCTACATTCATACAGAGTCTGACGTTGCCGGGACTCGCGGGGGGATGGAGCAGAGTTACGCGATAATCCGCTCATCCGGCAAGTTCAGCACAATCGGGAAAGCACGCGATGGCGGCGACAAGCGGCTGCAGAATCAGGCCACGGCCACGTCACGCCCTGGATCGCAGGTTGGACATTCCTGTCCGACTGGTGAACGACGGGCAAAAATGCCCGTCCTACCCACGAATGAAGCGGTGAAAAGCCCTACGAATGTTCGGCTGCCGGCGTAAAACGGATTCCGCCAAGTTTCGCCAGAGCTTCCATGATTGTGTCCGTGACTTCAGCCAGTTCTTTGTGTCCTGTTTTTTCCTGATGCCACTCTGACAGGTCAATTGGGCTTCCGTAAACAAGGGTCGCGTGCGCTCTGACGAAAAACGAACCAACGACAGATTTTCCGCGTGGGGCGTTGTGGATAAAAACAGGGATCACAGGAACCTTTGATTTAATGGCCAGCCATGCGACTCCACTGCCACCGGGCAGCAGTCGTTCATCAGGACTCTCAGTATTCAAACGTCCTTCCGGAAACACACCCAGCAGTTGACCACTTTCCAGCCGCGTAAGCGCTTCCCGGATCGACGCCATATCGTGTCCGCTTCGAGCGACGGGGATACTCTCCATCGCTCGGCAGACCCAATGGACAATTCCGCGTCGCTCATAGAACTCCTTTGCCATCATGAAACCAATCACTCGCAGACGAGGCCTCTGGAATTGAGCAAAATGACTATGCCAGAGCAAAACAGGGTCTACGGGACTTGTATGATTGGCCACAATGATCGCCGGGCCTGTTTCCGGATAGGGACAGTCATTCTTCATCGAGCAGCGAGCGATAAGGATGCGATGCGCGGCGGTGATCTGATAGCAAACCCAGGCACGCCAGCCGGCCTCACATCTTACCGCGCGAAATCCAATCGCGGCCACGATTAGAAACGTGGCGACAAGCATCCAGAGGATAGGTGACAGCCACTCCATGTGTGTGTCAGAAATTGAGAAGAAAGAAGCGTGTCCGGCGAGACGGGTGTATCAGGTCGCCAAAGTGTCAAACCGAGTCGAGGTTTCGCTGCAGCGTCGGATCGTCAATGCGTGCGACCACCAGTGACACATTGTGACCACCAAATCCAAAGCTGTTATTGATCGCAAACTTGACACGCTTCTGGATCGCCTGATTCGGGATATAGTTCAGATCGCAGCCAGGATCAGGAGTATCATAGTTGATTGTGGGGGGCAGAATTCCCGTGGTCAGAGCCAGCACACAAGCCGACATTTCGATCGCACATGCAGCGCCGATCATGTGTCCCAGCATACTTTTTGTCGAACTCACATGCAGCCTGCGAGCATCATTTCCAAAGACCGCTTTCAACGCCACTGTTTCCATGGAATCGTTATAAACGGTACTCGTGCCATGCGCGTTGACGTACACGTCGTCAGCAATGGCCGCAGGATTCAGGCCCGCTTTCTGCAGCGCGGAGTTGATGGCCTTGATCGCCTGACGCCCTTCTGGATCCGGCTGAACCAAATGATAAGCATCGGTTGTCGATCGGCCGGACAGAACTTCTCCCCAAGCTTTTCCACCGCGCCGACGAAGATGGTCTTCGGTTTCAAAAATCAAGACCGATGCGCCTTCAGCCATGATGAACCCGCCACGATCTGCATCAAAAGGACGCATCGATTCTTTCGGACGGTCATTCATAGTCTTGTTCATCGCCTTCATGTTGACGAACGACGAAATCCCGAGCCGCGTCAACGACGCCTCAGTTCCGCCTGTGATGACAAAATCCGCGTCACCACGTCGCAGATACTCCATCGCATCGATCATCGCATGGCCTGACGAAGAGCACGCACTGCTGGTGGTGTAGCAAGTTCCACGCACCCCAAATGCCAGACTGATATTGCCCGGTGGCGCGTTTGGCATCAGCATGGGAATTGTAAACGGACTGACGCGCGACGGACCTTTCGTGAGCAGTCGCTCCATTTGAGTCTCATAGGTCTCCAGCCCCGCCAGACCGGCACCGATGATTACCGCTGCATTTTCGCCAACGTCCTTTGTCGGCAACCCGGCGTCCTCCAGTGCCTCATGCGCGGCATGAACTGCGAACTGACTGGCACGATCCATCTTGCGGGTGGAGACCAGATCGTTGACGTTGATTCGTCCGTTATCAATGTTCCGCACTTCACCGCCAATTGTGACATCCATGTCGCGGATGTCATGTTCGGTAAGTCGGTCAATACCACATTGTGCGGATGTCAGGTTCTTCCAGAATGTGCGTCGATCGTTTCCAAGGCAACTGACGACACCAATTCCTGAGATAAAAATGCGCTGCATGCAAAGGATCCGAAGTCCCGGGTTTCAATTCGATACGCGGCGTATCCTGGCCAATTTGGTGGTGGGCGATACCGAAATCTGGTCAGGTTATCCGTGCGCAACGTGTGCGCCTGCGCGTACTACAGCAAACGCCCGGCGGACTTCAACCCCGACAGAAGCCGTCCTCTCCCAAATCCTGCCGAAAATCGGTCGAAGGCAGCGAATTTCAGTGAATGCCCCGTCGGAATCTCGTCGTTCACCCAAACCTGGGACTGTCAAACGACTGATTTGCCACTCACAAATTGAAGATGGCCGGGATGATCATGCATCCCGGCCAATTTGATCAGGCTTCTTCCAGTTCCACATTCCAATACGCTTCACTGACGAATTTGGACCAACTTTCGATCCGCACGCCGTGCGGGGCGTAGAGCGGGTTCCACATTGGGCGAGTTGGCGTGTTACGCAGTGGCATCCCGGCCTGTTCCGGTGTTCGGTTGGCTTTTCGCGTGTTGCAGTCAATACAAGCCAAAACGCAGTTGAGCCAACTTGACAGCCCGCCGCGTGAGCGCGGCATGATGTGGTCGATCGTCAGTTCCTCACTGCCAGGCTTGCAGCCACAATACTGGCACATGTAACCATCGCGTTTGAACACGTTTCGCCGACTGAATGCCACGATTTTTACCGGAAGTCGATCGTAACGGGTCAGAGTGATGACTTCCGGAACTCTCAACGTCAGCCACTGAGTCCGAATGACGGGATCACCTTCAGCCGGACGAATGCTGGCCCAGTCTTCCCAGCCATAGATCTGGAAGCTGGCAGGATCGACGATCCGAGCGGATTCGTTCCAAACCTTAATCAGGGAACGAGCGACCGTTGAGACGGCAACTGGCTGCCAGTTGCGATTCAAAACCAAAGTCGGGCGTTCCAGAACAGAACTGGACATCGCAGTCACCTGCCGTTTCCGAGCCTATCCAAAAAATACCAAAAAGCTGCCGATCCATCAGCAAGAAGGCTCAGCCAAGCTAATGAAGGATACGCGCTCCGGGGGGGCGTTTGCCAACGACTAACCAGATTTTTCATGCTGCGTCGCAAAAACAACAGGATTTCGCGTGAGCGGCGAATACAGACCTGACGACACGGGTGAAGTGGTCGAGGTTCAGAGTCGAGCGGGAGCGCTCCGAGCCACGAGCGTGAAACCTGGCAAGTAGGGGAACTTCAGTCCCCCCCCGATTGTGATTCCCGCGATTATTCAGCCACAAACTGGAAGCTAAACAGCTCCGTATTAATCATCTCAATATACAACTGTGTGGATAACGTCTCGCGAAACCCCACATCGCTGCCATTCTTCCACTGGATTGGAATTGAAAGCGAATCACCGACGATCGGGAAACAGTCTTCTACCGAACGTCCGGGAATTGGCTTGTTTTGTTCGTCATACAAGCCGACTCGCAGACTGCCTCCATGATTAACTTTCGCATTCAGCTTCAACTTGTTTCCGCTGAATCGAAGTGGTGGTGTCTCAAAGTTGCCACCGTCAGAAGTCGCTGTCGCCGCCACAAACCGATCCAGTCGAGTGACTACACGACTGAACGTCCTGGCGTTCTTACGGTCCGCCAGTTTTTCCAGATTGACTTCTTCGTGAAGTAATGGCGACCCGGAATAGTACATCGAAATTTCTTCGCCCTTGTGGACTATTCCCTGGCCCATGTACAACGAGCCACTGTCAAATGCGCCTGATTCACCGAGGGCAATCCATGGCACGGATTGATCAGGACGCGACCAGTGAACGCCGTCGCGGCTGACTGCCAGTCGAATATCAAGTGTGCCACGAATCCGCTGAAACAAACTCGGAAACATAAAGTAGATGTTTTCGGCGAACGGATATTTTATCACGGCTGAGTTGTAGAGACTGCTGTTTTCGGGATCCTGGTCATTGGAATTCAAAACTGGGGTCAGTGGTTTGAAATCCGAAAACTCCGCACTTTCGGAACGGCAAATCTGGCTATTGCCTCGGCCGTAGATCACATACCGCTGGATCGAGTTGTCCCAGAATCCGGAATACTGGCTATCAGCGAACAGGTTGCAGATCGGTTGCGGATACCTGATCCAATTCAGTCCGTCTGCCGAATACATACCAGCAATTCGATGTGGAGGCTTGCCGAGATTTTCGTAAATACCCTGGCTCACAGCTTTGTATCGGGCATCCGCAGATCCCGCTGAATCGATAAAAACTCCGGTGCCATGGACCCGCGACATCGACCCCTCTGCGGCGAAACCAATCTGGCGGAAGAGGATATTGTTCCGAGCATGGTCCCCATAGGTAAACAATCCGAGATCTGGCTTTGTCCAATTGACACCATCGCGAGATTCCGCATAGCAGAAAGAAGTGTCGTCACCAGTCGGCCATCCTTCAACATCGTACGCTTCGTACCACATACGATAATTTGCCGCCGTGTCGATCCGGCCCTGATCCTGCAGGACACTAAACCAGTTGATCGTGGCACTTTCCCAGGGTTGTTCCGATTTCAGAACGGCTTCGCCGGTTTTATGAGGCGGCAGAACCTTCAACGTCACTCCATTCGACTCAGCAAAGTACATTTCATCAATGAAAAGTTGTTTTAAACAACCTACCTCGATTGGTTGCTCAGCAACAGAGAAACTGCCCCCAGTGACAGCCATCAGGATTATTGTTACGGCCGCAGCGATTCGCTCGTAGTAGTACTTCATATTTCCGGACTAACCTGCATGTAGCCGCAGTTGGATAATCGGCCGATTCCTGTGTCATCA
>Ga0105047_10003216_pt1 | contig 28871 bp, 29 predicted proteins | sample MAT04_FD_78384 | JGI IMG/M metagenome (GOLD analysis project Ga0105047, IMG submission 78384) | Freshwater microbial communities from Lake Fryxell liftoff mats and glacier meltwater in Antarctica - MAT-04 (megahit assembly) | ecosystem: Environmental > Aquatic > Freshwater > Ice > Liftoff... | reverse complement strand
TCGACGCCGGCCTGCCGGAACTGGCCTGGATTGCCGAGAACGGCCGCCTGCAAAGCGCGCTGTGGCAAACCTTGATCGGGCATCCGAATATTCGCCTGCTGAATACGCCCGCCAACGCGGTGACCTGGGATGTCGGCGACACCCCGCGCCATCAATTGCATCTGGGCAACGGCGACACGATCACTACCGACCTGCTGATCGGCGCTGATGGCGCGCTGTCCTGGCTACGCACACAGGCAGGTATCGGCTTTGATGAAGAAGATTACAAACACATCGGCGTCGTCGCCAATTTCGAAATCGAAAAGCCGCATCGCGGCAGCGCTTATCAATGGTTTCGGCCGGATGGCGTGCTCGCCTATCTGCCGCTACCGGGCAATCGCATCTCGATGGTCTGGTCGACGCCGCCGGAACATGCCGCCGAATTGAAGGTGCTGCCGCTGGAAGATCTGGCACGTCGCGTCACGGAAGCTGGCGCCAACGCACTCGGCAAGCTGACCTGCATCACGCCTGCCGCCGGCTTTCCGCTCAAGCGTCGACGTGCACATGAATGGGTGCGGCCGGGCCTGGCATTGATTGGCGATGCCGCGCATACCGTACATCCGCTGGCGGGTCAGGGCGTCAACCTTGGCTTCCGCGATTCACGCCTGCTCGCCGAAGTTCTTTCAAGTAGCGGCAATGCCGGCGAAATCGGCCGCCTGACGGCTTATGCCGCGCGGCGCATGGAAGATGTCGCCTCGATGCAATTCACCACCGGCAACCTGAAGAAACTTTTTGCACGTGACGACAGCCTGAGTAGTGCGCTGCGTAACTGGGGCATGAGCTTCGCCAACCAGATTCACCCGATTAACCAGGCATTGACCCGCCACGCGGTCCTTTAAATCTCAACATCCTTTTTGGAGTTTTCATGAAACACATCCTGTCCGCCTTGCTGCTGGCTTTCATTACCGTATCTTTCACCGCCAATGCCCAGGCGGCAGACAGCGATATCAAGAAAGCCATCGAAGGCAGCTTTCCAGGCACCAAGATCACCAGCATCAGCAAATCGCCGATCAACGACATTTTCGAAGTGGTCACCCAAAGCCCGCGGGGCCCGCTGGTGATCTACGCCGACTCGATGGGCCAGCACCTTCTGATCGGCGACCTGCTCAACGTCGCAAGCAAGCGCAATCTGACCAGCGAACGCATGGAAAAACTGACCGCGATCAAATGGGAAAGCCTACCGCTGAAGAATGCCATCAAGGTTGTCAAAGGCGATGGTTCGCGCAAACTGGCCGTCTTTTCCGACCCGGATTGCCCGTATTGCAGGAAGGCGGAAGTCGAATTCGCCAAGCTGGATAACGTCACCATCTACACCTTCGCCTATCCGCTCGCGATGCACCCGGACGCTGGCCGCAAATCGAAACTGGTCTGGTGCAGCAAGGACCGCGCTCAAGCCTGGCTGGACCTGATGCTGAAAAACGTGGTGCCCAGCGGCAAAGCCGACTGCGACAACCCGATCGAGGAAAACCTCGCTCTAGGCGCCAAGCTGCGCATTGACGGCACACCGGCGTTGATTTTCGAGAATGGCAAGCGCATCCCGGGCTATGTCGATGCCACGCGACTGGAAACCATGCTGGATGGGACTGAGGTGCGCAAGGTCGGCTCCAGGAACTGAGATCGCCGTTGCTACAAAAAAGGGTCCGGCGAGGTAAATCTCACCGGACCCTTTTTTTCTGCGCTGTCTGAACTGGCGAAAATACAAGCCAGTTGCAGGAAAGGCCTATAAACGCAGACCTCGAACTACCGCGCTGCAAGCAATGCGTGATTCTCAATAGAAGCGATCATCCACAGACGCTCCTTCCCGAATCAGTTTTTGCGCTTCTCGCGCCAACGCGCGCATCACCGTCGTAGCGGTTTGCATCCCTTCCGTCGCCATGCCACCGACGACCGGCGCCACCTTCGCGGCCAGTTGTTTGGCATCGATGCCTGGTATCAAATTGCACGAACCACCACCGGCATTCGCCATGCTGCCCATTCCACCCATTCCACCCATTCCACCCATTCCACCCATCATTCCCTTTCCGGCGGCCCTGCTGCCTTCCAGAAACCCACGCTGGAATTGCACCGCTTCCCACTGTTCACGCATCAACTTGCCAGCCTGCATGGGAGAAATTTCGCCGGTGCGCAAACCTTGCTCGATACGTTCCATCTGCTGATTCAGACGCGCTTCCATCAAATTCATCATCGCCGCGCCGGCATCGCCATTGCTCATGCGCAGCGCGGTGTTGGCCGGGTTAGCCTGCGGCGCAGAAGCAGAACCGAAAAAGCACGATCCGTTATCGGCATGCGCCAAGCCAGCGCCCAAAGACAAAGAAACCAGCGCGCAAAGGCTTAAAGTTTTCAACATCGAAGTGGTTTTCATGACATGACTCCTGAAAGAATCCCGCTTGGCGGATGCGAAGCAGGTGAAGCCAGTCTGAGCACTGCGTGTAAGCCGAACGTGTGCGGTCTGTAGTAGAAATGTAATGAGATGTATCAACCAAGATGAGCCAGAAGTCATTCGACGCTGCGCGATTTGAACAGCCCATGTCTTGAACAACCACTATCTCAGGCGAGACAAGGTTGCACGCTGGCGGACACGAGATTGGCCGCCATCTAAAAAAACCTCGGCCTGCGCCGCGAATCCGGCGCCCGCTTCTTTCATGGTTACGACGCCGATACGGAAGCTTGCTGGCAAGAATTCTGCGTCTGGCTGGAAACATTGAGCCATCAAACCGAGCAGATCGAGCGCGCAGAACACACCGCTCAAACACTGTTCAGCAAACTCGAAACCTTGCTCAGTGCTGGCTGACGAAGCAGGCCAGCGGTGACGGCTTCCCCTTTTTGATACGATGCCGCTTTTGGAATGATCCGGTGGTATCGCACTGCGCTGGCTTGAACGTAAAAATACAAGCGAAAAAGCGTCAGAGAACCATTCTTACCGAATAAATACGATACAAATCAACAGGATATTGATTTTATGCTGCTCATGATCGACAACTACGACAGCTTCACCTACAACCTCGTGCAGTATTTCGGCGAGCTGGGTGAAGATGTGCGCGTGCACCGCAACGATGAAATTACCGTAGCCGACATCAAGTCGATGCAGCCGGATCGCATCGTCATTTCACCCGGCCCGTGCACGCCAAATGAAGCCGGCATTTCCGTGGCCACCATCACCACTTTCGCCGGCCGCATTCCGTTGCTCGGCGTCTGCCTGGGTCACCAAAGCATCGGCCAGGCGTTCGGCGGCAAGATCGTGCATGCCAAGCAACTGATGCACGGCAAGACTTCGCCGATCCATCATGCCGACATCGGCGTGTTTCGCGGCCTGCCGAATCCGTTCACGGCGACGCGTTACCACTCGCTGGTGATCGAACGCGAAAGCCTTCCCGATTGCCTGGAAATCACCGCCTGGACCGATGACGGCGAGATCATGGGCGTGCGCCACAAGACGCTGGCGGCGAGTTGTCCAGTTGAGGGCGTGCAGTTCCACCCGGAATCGGTGCTGACTGAACATGGCCACGCGCTGCTGAAGAATTTTTTGACGGAGACCCGCGCATGAAACCCCAGGAAGCGCTGCTGCGTCTGATCGAACATCGCGAGATTTTTCACGAGGAAATGCTGTCGCTGATGCGCCAGATCATGGCCGGCGAAGTCAGCCCGGTGATGATCGCCGCGCTGATCACCGGCCTGCGCGTGAAGAAGGAAACCATCGGTGAAATCACGGCAGCGGCCATTGTGATGCGCGAGTTATCGACCAAAGTGCCGGTGGCAGATGCAACGCATCTGGTCGATACCTGCGGCACCGGCGGCGACTCCGCCCACACTTTCAACATCTCCACCGCCGCCACCTTCGTCGCGGCCGGCGCCGGCGCGCGCGTGGCCAAGCACGGCGGCCGCTCGGTGTCGTCGAAGTCGGGCAGCGCCGATGTGCTGGAAGCGCTCGGCATCGACATCAATCTGTCTCCGGAACAGGTCGCCGTCGCCATCGCCGAAGTCGGCCTCGGTTTCATGTTCGCGCCCAATTATCACAGCGCCATGAAGCACGCAGCCCCCGTGCGCAAGGAGCTCGGCGTGCGCACGCTGTTCAACATCTTGGGGCCACTGACCAACCCGGCCGGCGCGCCGAATCAGGTCATGGGCGTATTCCATCCGGATCTGGTCGGCATCCAGGTGCGCGTGCTGCAGCGGCTGGGCAGCGAACGCGCGCTGACCGTGTTCGGCCGCGAAGGACTGGATGAAATCTCGATTTCCGGCGAAACCCTGGTCGGCGAACTGCGCGACGGCGAGGTGCGCGAGTATGTGGTCAGCCCGGAACAGTTTGGTTTGAGCACACATGACATCCGCGCCTTGCGTGTCGAGACAGTGGAAGAGTCGCGCGATCGGATTCTGAAAGCGCTCAACAACGAACCCGGTGCGGAACGCGATGTGGTCGCGCTCAATGCCGGCGCCGCAATCTACGCCGCCGGCATTGCTGATAGCCTGGCCGATGGTGTGGAGCGGGCGCAGGCGGCGATGGCCTCGGGTGTGGCGTTGGCCAAGTTGGAAGCATTGCGCGCGTTCGGCTGAACCCTGTAGGTGCGCCATGCGCACCATTCACGGTGAATAGGTGCGCATGGCGCACCCTACGGGTTGCTGGATTCCCAAATCCGACAGACTCGTAAACTGCGAGAAATAATCCAGCAGCCGCTGCGGCAGCCAGTCGAAACTGCCCGGAAACGGGCCGGTTACGAAACCAACGTGGCCGCCCTGTTGCGGAAAATCGAGTGTCACTTGCGCCGAAACTTGCGTCGAATCAGGCAGCGCCTCGGCCGGCATGAACGGATCGTTGCGGGCGTTGACAATCAAGGTCGGCACCCTGATGTGTTGCAACCACGGCTTGCTGGCGGCATGCCGCCAATAGTCGGCGGCATCGCGATACCCATGCAGCGGCGCGGTCACCAGCGTATCGAACTGTTCGATGCGCGATGCGGCGGCAACTGCTTGCCGGTCATACAACCCGGGAAATCGATCCAGTTTGGCCAATGCTTTCGGTTTCAGACTGCGCAGAAAATGCGCGCTGTAGATTCGACTCAAGCCGCGATCCAGCGCCGCCCCCGCCGCCGGCAGATCAAGCGGCGCGGAAACCGCCGCGCACGCCCGCACCACCTCGCCCGCCGTGCTGCCTTGCTCGCCCAGCCACTTCAATAACGCATTGCCACCAAGCGAAACACCGGCGGCATAAATCTGCATGGTGCCAGCTCGCAGCCGATTCAGGATATAGCCGATCTCCGCGCTGTCGCCAGAGTGATAAGCGCGCGGCAAGCGATTCGGCTCGCCGGAACAGCCGCGAAAATGCGCCACCACGCCGCGCCAGCCGCGTTGTCGCAGCGCCGCCATCAGATAGCGGGCATAAACGCTGTGCGAATCGCCCTCCAGGCCGTGAAACAGAACGACCAGCGGCACATCCGCCGGCACATTTTCCAACCTGTCGAGCCAATCCAGATCGATGAAATCGCCATCCGGCAACTCCCAGCGCTCGCGCCGATACGCCACTTGCGGCCGCGCCAGCGTCACCGCGTACAGTGTTTGCAGATGGCCGCCGGGTAGCCAGAACGGGGCGCTGAAAGTGGGCATTCGGAATCTCCGAGAGGAATATGCGATTGCGATTTGAGCCGAAGCGGCCTCGGCGCGTATATTCGCCCATCCCCATTCTCAACGCGCCCCGCCATGACCACCTACACTCGCGACGACCAGCTCGCCGTTCAGCCCGAAACCAATGTCGGCGGCAAGATCGAAACTTCCGGCGCCTATGTTGGCCACTTCACGCTGGCCAAGGAAAAGACCGCCAAGACCGGTACCAAGGGCATCGAATTCAACTTCGAGGCGGAAGACGGCCGCACGGCGCGTTATCTGTCGCTCTGGCTGACCCGCGTCAATGGCGAAAAGATCGAATATCCCTACAGCCTGCTGTCCGCGCTGATGGCCTGCCTGAACGTGAAAGACATCGCTTCCGAAACGGCCACCATCGACGAATGGAACGCCGCCGCCAGCATGATGATGCCGACCGAAGCGCAGACCTTTCCCGACCTGATGAACAGACCCATCGGCGTGCTGTTGCAGCGCGAGGAACGCGAATGGGAAGGCAAGACCTACGTCAGCATGAAGATTTCTCAGTTCTTCGACCCGAGCGACCGCAGCACGCCGGCCGAAATCATCTCCGGCAACCGCGCCGGCCATGCACTCGACAAGCTGGTTGGCAACCTGCGCGAAACCGTGGTGCGCAACGACGCACCACCGGCCGATGCGATGCCGAGCAACGGCACATCCAGTACCGGCAATGCGAATCCGTTCGCGGCAATCGACGAGGACGACGTACCGTTTTAATCATGTAGCGCCGGCGTCTCGCCGGCGCTACAAAACTACTTTTCCCCGGTTTGAGCCGCCCCGCCCCAGGCGCGTATATTTGGCGTTTCGTTCAACCGGCTGCCACCATGATCCGCGTCCGCGGCGCCCGCGCCCATAACCTCAAGAACGTCGACGTTGATCAGCCGCCGCACAAGAAGGCTGGTTACCGGCCTCTTTGGTTCGCGAGCCGCGACTTGTCTTGAATGCCTATTGGGCATAATCCCTTTACTACTCTTTTTCCGGAATCAATATGGCAAAGCCATCGAGACAACCCAAAGGCCCAAGTCGCCTGGCGCGTATCAGAGTGGAGGGGTTCAAATCCATCCATGAAAAGCAAACGCTCGAATTGGCGCCCTTGACGGTGTTGGCTGGTGCAAACAGCGCGGGCAAGTCGAGCATGATGCAGTCCCTGTTGCTGTTGAAGCAGACGCTGGAAGCACCGTTCGATCCAGGCCCCCTGTTGTTGTCGGGCCCGAATGTGAAATTCACGACGGCGGACCAGATGTTGTTTCACTGTGCGGGGGAAACCTGCCAGCGGGAATTTGCCTTTGAACTAGAGGCCGATAATGGCGCATGGGTGCGGTTGGTGTATTCATGCCCACCTGGGCAAGGAGTCACGCTTTCTGAAATGAAATATCGGGAAGACGCGAAAGATGCGGTCAAACGGGTTTATCCAGGTATAACCGCTGAGGAAATTATCACCTTTCTTCCCCCTTTCTTCGCACAGATTGCCGAGGATGCGGCCAAGAAGAAGAAAGAGCCGCTTCACTGGAACGTGGAGCGTGAGCGCTTTTTCCTGGGCTTCACGCTCAAGGATGAAAAGAACGCGCCGGCTCTTGTTTTCAGTGCGGGAAGCGTCGCCTCACCTGTCACAGCTTTTTTTCCACACATTGTCGGGGTGCTCCATTTGCCAGGTCTACGCGGCAATCCCAGACGCGACTACTTGACCACGGCCGTCGAATTCGATTACCCAGGCACCTTCGAAATCTATGTCGCCAGTGTCATCAACCACTGGCAAAAATCAGGCGATGTCCGTGTCAAGCAACTTGGTGAAGACCTGCGAGCGTTGGGACTGACCTGGAAGGTCGAGGCACGCAAGATCGACGACACGATGGTGGAGTTGCGTGTCGGTCGTTTGCCAGAGCCCCGCCGGGGAGGAGCAAAAGACCTAGTCAGCATTGCCGATGTGGGATTCGGCGTATCGCAGACCCTGCCGGTGCTGGTGGCGCTCAGAGCGGCGGAGCCCGGTCGCATCGTCTATCTGGAGCAACCGGAAATTCATCTCCACCCTAATGCCCAGGCGGCATTGGCTCGCATCGTCGCCGATGCTGCCCGGCGCGGCGTGATTGTGGTGCTGGAAACCCATAGTGCCATTCTGTTGCGATCTATTCAGACTCTTGTGGCAAAAGGCGAACTTGATCCAAATGCCGTCAATCTGAATTGGTTCACGCGCGATGACATCAACGGTGCCACTCAAATTCACCGGGCCATCCTGGATGAAAATGGCGCTTATGGAGATTGGCCGGAAAACTTCGACGATGTGGCGATCCAGGTGGAAAGCGATTATCTGGATGCCGTCGAACAGCGGCAGCAAGCATGAAAGCCTCGCTTTGCGCCATCGTCGTGGACGCTTCCATTGCTCAAGCGGCTGGTAAATCCGAACACCCGACTTCACAACATTGTCGTGCTTTCCTTGAAGCAATTCATAAGCACAAAAAATGTGTTTGCGTATTTACACCAGAATTGAATGCGGAATGGAAGCACCACGCTTCGCGTCTGTCCGTAACATGGAAATCCCGCATGATTGCGAAAAAACGCTGGTTGTTTGTGGCGCGTGGAGAGGAAATTCCGTTTGGAGAGGCGTTGATTCAATGTGCTGAAAACCTTGCGGGGCCAGACCAGAATGGCTTGCAAAAAAAGATCATTTCCGCGCTGAACAAAGACACCCATTTAGTCGGAGCCGCCGCCTCTCATGGCAAACGTGTGGCTTCATTGGATGAAGTGGTACGCGGCTATCTCCGCGCCTGTGCGGCCAAGGATGCCAATTTGAGCGAAATTGTTTGGGTCAACCCGAATATCCCCGATGAGCAAGCCTGCGAGTGGGTCGCTGCCGGCGCCCCTCTCGAAATGGTCAGAACGCTGGGCTTTGCACCATGATCCGCGTCCGCGGCGCCCGCACCCATAACCTCAAGAACGTCAACGTCGATCTGCCGCCGCACAAGCTGGTGGTGATCACCGGGCTGTCCGGTTCCGGCAAGTCTTCGCTGGCGTTCGACACGCTGTACGCCGAAGGCCAGCGGCGTTATGTCGAGTCGCTTTCCGCCTACGCACGGCAGTTCCTGCAGTTGATGGAAAAGCCGGATGTGGACCTGATCGAAGGTCTTTCCCCGGCGATTTCCATCGAGCAGAAGGCGACTTCGCACAACCCGCGTTCCACCGTTGGCACGGTGACCGAAATCCACGATTACCTGCGTCTGCTGTTCGCCCGCGCCGGCACGCCGCGCTGTCCGCAGCACGGCATCGAACTCGCGGCGCAAACGGTTTCGCAGATGGTGGATACGGTGTTGCAGTTGCCGGAGGACACCAAGCTGATGATCCTGGCGCCGCTGATCGTCGGCCGCAAAGGCGAACAGCTTGGCCTGTTCGATGAACTGCGCGCGCAGGGTTTCGTGCGGCTGCGCGTCGATGGCGAGGTGTTCGACATCGACAGCCTGCCGAGCCTGGAGAAGAACAGGAAACATACCGTCGAGGCAGTGGTGGACCGGCTGAAAGTGCGGCCGGACATGAAGCAACGTCTGGCCGAAAGCTTCGAAACCGCGCTGCGCCATTCCGATGGCAAGGCGCTGGCGGTGGAAATGGACTCCGGTCGCGAGATGTTGTTCTCCGCCAAGTTCGCCTGCCCGGTGTGCGATTACGCGCTGCATGAGCTTGAACCACGCATTTTCTCGTTCAACAACCCGATGGGTGCCTGCCCGAAGTGCGACGGCTTGGGCCAGATCACCTTTTTCGACCCGGCGCGGGTGGTCGCCTTCCCGCATCTTTCGCTGCCCTCCGGCGCGGTCAAGGGCTGGGATCGGCGCAACGCGTTCTTCTATCGCATGCTGGAATCGTTGGCGATGCACTACGGATTCGATCTGGAAACGCCTTGGCAAGACCTGCCCGTAGCGACGCAGCAAATCATCCTCCACGGCAGCGAACGTGAGGAAATTCCGTTCCTGTACTTGGGTGATGGCGGCCGCAAGGTGACCCGCAAGCATACGTTCGACGGCGTCATCCCCAGCCTGGAACGGCGTTACAAGGACAGCGAATCGCAATTGCTGCGCGAGGAATTGAGCAAGTTCATCGCCACCCGCCCCTGCCCGGAATGTGGCGGCTCGCGCCTGCGCATCGAGGCGCGCAACGTCACCATCGGCGGCTGGACGTTGCACGACCTGTCGCGCCTGCCGATCCGCCAGTCGCTGAAGTTCTTTGAAGAACTGAAGCTGGAAGGCAACCGCGCCCAGGTCGCCGACCGAATCATCAAGGAAATCAGCGCCCGGCTGACCTTCCTGAACGATGTCGGCCTCGATTACCTGAGCCTGGACCGCTCCGCCGATACGCTTTCCGGCGGCGAAGCACAGCGCATCCGGCTGGCGTCGCAGATCGGCTCCGGCCTGACCGGCGTCATGTACGTGCTCGACGAGCCGTCCATCGGCCTGCATCAACGCGACAACGACCGCCTGCTCGGCACGCTGAAACACCTGCGCGACCTGGGCAATTCGGTGATCGTGGTCGAGCATGACGAGGACGCCATCCGCCACGCCGACTACATCGTCGACATGGGCCCGGGCGCCGGCGAACACGGCGGCGAGATCGTTGCCGAAGGCAAACTGGCCGACATCCTGGCCAACCCGAATTCGCTGACCGGGCAATATCTGTCCGGCCAGAAATCCATCCCGATGCCGGAAAGCCGCCGCAGCGCGCGCGAAGGTCGGGTGCTGAAGCTGATCAACGCCAGCGGCAACAATCTGAAGAACGTCACGCTGGAATTGCCCACCGGTATCTTCGTCTGTGTCACCGGCGTTTCCGGTTCCGGCAAATCGACGCTGATCAACGACACGCTGTACGCCATCACCGCCAACCAGTTGAACGGCGCCGCGCACGAACCGGCGCCGTTCGAATCCATCGAAGGCGTCGAATATTTCGACAAGGTGGTCAACGTCGATCAAGCTCCCATCGGCCGCACACCGCGCTCCAACCCGGCCACCTACACCGGCCTGTTCACGCCGATCCGCGAACTTTTCGCCGGCACGGTACAAGCGCGCGAACGCGGCTACGAAGTCGGCCGCTTCTCGTTCAACGTCAAGGGCGGCCGCTGCGAAGCTTGCCAGGGCGACGGCATGATCAAGGTGGAAATGCACTTCCTGCCCGACATCTACGTGCCGTGCGACATCTGCCACGGCCAGCGCTACAACCGCGAAACGCTGGAAGTGCAATACAAGGGCAAGAACATCCACCAAGTGCTGCAGATGACCGTAGAAGAGGCCTACGCCTTCTTCAACGCCGTGCCCACCGTGGCGCGCAAACTGAAAACGCTGATCGACGTCGGCCTGTCCTATATTCGCTTGGGCCAGGCCGCCACCACCCTCTCCGGCGGCGAGGCGCAGCGCGTCAAACTGGGCCTGGAACTGTCCAAACGCGACACCGGCAGAACGCTGTACATCCTCGACGAACCCACCACCGGCCTGCATTTCCACGACATCGACATGCTGCTGAAAGTATTGCAACGCCTGGTCGGCAACGGGAATACGGTGGTCGTCATCGAACACAACCTCGACGTCATCAAAACTGCCGACTGGGTCATCGACCTGGGCCCGGAAGGCGGTGAAGGCGGCGGCCGCATCATCGCCGAAGGCACGCCGGAACAGATCGCAAAGAGCAAGGCCAGCCATACCGGGAAGTATTTGAAGCCGGTGTTGAAACGATAGAATCCAGTGCAACTGAAGCATGGAAGGAACTGAATATGCCGGTTGTTTTTCGCTGGAAGAGCTGCAAGTTCTTCTTTTTCTAGAATGAAGGCGACCCGCGTGAACCATTACCTATCCACGTTCGTTGCCATGGAGCCCGCGCCAAGTTCTGGCTCGGGCCGGTGGCGGTGGCTGAGAACATCGGCTTCGCCGCACACGAACTCAGTGATATGACCCGCGTGGTCAGCGACGGACAATGTGAACCTGGCACTTTTTTCGAATCTATTCATCGCGATCATCGTCAACGCGATGCAGACCTTCAGCGAGGAAGAGCACCGCGATACTGCCACGGTGGTGGATCAGGCGCGTGAACACATCGAAACCGATCTGCACCACGAGATTCGTGAATTACGCACGGAAATCGCCGACTTGAAAACCTGCTGACCCGACCGCGCGAATGAGCGGCGTGCACCCGCACGATTTCCGGCTGGTTCGCATGCGCCGGCGGAGGCGTGTTCCCTTTACTACAAGCCGGCCCCTTTAATCTCCAAGAACTTAGCGTGGTCAGCCTCGCCCTATGCAGGGTAGGATTCAATCCAAACTCTGCAAACTCTGAGGCCCCAGCATGACTCGACTGGAAATCGCCAAGCTCCCCCTCCAAGAAAGGCTTCAGCTCATGGAGACCCTCTGGGATTCTCTCTGCCGAGAGCCATCGGGTGAGGCACCGATGCCGACCTGGCACCAGCAGATTCTGGATGACCGCCTCGCGCGCATTGACACTGGCGAGGAGCCCTTGATCCCCTGGGAAGAGGCCAAGCAACTGATTCGTGCTCAGACGGCCTCGCGCTGATGCGAGTCCGGATATCACGTTCGGCATCGGAAGACTTGCTCAACGGCCACGCATTCTACGAACGACAGCAGAGTGGCATCGGTGACTATTTCCTCGATAGCCTCTTCGCCGATATCGACGCATTGATGCTGTATGCCGGCATGCAAGCCAAGCCTGAAAGCCGCCTGCATAGGGCGATGGCGAAGCGGTTTCCGTTCGCGATCTACTACGATCTCGGCGACGGGCTGGTAACTGTGGTGGCGGTGCTGGATTGCCGACAGAATCCGGCTTCGATCATGGCGCGCCTGAAATTACAGTGAAACCATCCGTGGCAGCGCAATCTGAAATATCCGAATTGAATCGCCTGCTCACGCGACCTTGTGAATGACCGCTGCGCGCCCGCACGATTCCCGCCTGGTGCGCCTGGCCTGCCTGATCGCCGGCATCGTCGCGCTGGCGCTCGGCTTGGTCGGTATCGTCGTACCGGTACTACCGACGACGCCGTTCGTGCTGTTGGCGGCGGCCTGTTTTGCGCGCAGTTCGGTACGCCTGCATGACGCCATGCTGGCGCATCGCATCGCCGGGCCGATCATCCATGAGTGGCAGACTCATCGCGCCATGCCGCGTCGGGTCAAGCGTGTCGCCTACGGCCTGATGCTGTTATCTTTCGGCAGCTCGATGCTGTTGATGCCATCGCACTGGCATCGGTTGCTGCTCGGCGGCGTTGGCCTGATTCTGCTGTTTTTCCTGTGGCGCGTGCCAGTGCGGGAGATCGCAGCGGACGCGCCAGACACGCCAGACACCTTTTCCAATTGATCCAATCACCTGATGCCGCTCCACTTCTCCCACTCCGCACAGACCTCCGGTTGGACGCTGATTTTTCTCGCCTGGCTGGTCGCCAGCATCGCCACACTGGGCGCGCTGTTTCTTGGTGAAATCATGGGCTACACGCCTTGTGTGCTGTGCTGGTATCAGCGCATTGCCATGTTCCCGCTGGCGTTGATTCTGGCGGCCGGGCTGTTTCCGTTCGATCCGCGCGTCGTCCGTTACGCGTTGCCGCTGGCCTTGGTCGGCTGGGGATTGGCGCTGTTTCATTGGGGCGTCGCCAGCGGCCTGATTCCCGAATCCATCACCCCTTGTAGCCAGGGCGTGCCGTGCTCGGTGGAACAAATCGTCTGGTTTGGCTTCCTGACTTTGCCGATGCTTTCCGTGCTGGCTTTTTCCGTCATCATTGCGCTTTTATTAATCACTCACTTCAAGGTATCCGAATGAAGAAGACCCTGTTCATTGCCGCAGGCATTCTCCTGCTGCTGGTTTTTGTCGTTGGCGCGCTTTACTTCAACGCTGAAAAAACCGACCAGGCCGGGCAGTTGATCGAGCAGAACCAGGCCGGACTGGTGCGCGATTATTCGCCGCAACTCGGCCCCACCGCCGCAAAAGTCCGCATTGTCGAATTCCTCGATCCGGCTTGCGGCACCTGCAAAAATTTTTATCCTTTCGTCAAAGATATCCTGACCACGCACCCGGAGCAGACGCACTTGACGCTGCGTTATGCACCGTTCCATACGAACTCCGATCAGGTTGTGGCGATGCTTTATGCCGCCGACAAACAGGGCAAGCACTGGGAAGTCCTGGAAGCCCTGCTGGCGTCGCAGGACGACTGGGTGAGCAACCATGTCGTGCAGCCGGAACGGGTCTGGCCGCATCTTGAAGGGCTGGGCCTCGACCTGGCACAACTCAAGGCCGACATGGCATCGCCGGCCATCGCCCAGCAGATTTCGCAGGACATGGCTGATGTGCAAACGCTGAACATCAGCAAGACGCCGGAATTCCTGGTCAATGGCAAACCTTTGCCGAGTTTTGGTTATGACCAGTTGAAAGAACAGGTCGACGAGGCGCTGGCGAGCGAATATCGCTAACTTTCATGGCTCGACGAGCCGCCCCTGATGCTGAAACCAGCAGTAGGTCGGGTCAGCGGTGTGTTTCACGTTAAGGGTTTGCTGATCATCTAGACATTCCCGCATTCACGGGAATCCCCGGATGTTTCGTCACCAACCAGCACCACCACCATCTTTTTTGTGCATTACAGCAAGATAGAATCTTGTTTCGCCTGGAGAAAATATCGTGCTTCGCAATCTATTCGCCCTTGCCTGCTTCCTGGTTCCCTCCCTCGCATTTGCCTCGCCAGAAGGCCAACGGCTTGATCTGACAGGCCACTGGATCGGCATCGTCGCTGTGAGCCTGTTTGTCGGCGCCTATCTGCTGGTGATGGCGGAAGAGTTCATTCACCTGCGCAAATCGAAACCGGTGATGCTGGCCGCCGGCCTGATCTGGGGCTTGATCGGCTGGATCTATGTGCAAAACGGCATCCCGCACAGCGCCGAGGTCGCCGTGCGCCATACCTTGCTGGAATACGCCGAACTGATGCTGTTCCTGCTGGTGGCGATGACCTACATCAACGCGATGGAAGAACGCCATGTCTTCGAGGCGCTCCGCTCCTGGCTGATCCGCAAGGGTTTCAGCCTTAAAGGGCTGTTCTGGGTGACCGGCACGCTGGCGTTCTTTATCTCGCCGGTGGCCGACAACCTGACCACCGCGTTGCTGATGGCGGCTGTGGTGATGGCAGTCGGTGGCTCGAACCAGCGCTTCGTGCTGCTGTCATGCATCAGCATCGTGGTCGCCGCCAATGCCGGCGGCGCGTTCAGCCCGTTCGGCGACATCACCACCTTGATGGTCTGGCAGAAGAACATCCAGGCCAGCAACGGCGCCATCGATTTCTGGTCCTTCTTCATGCTGTTCATTCCGTCGCTGGTCAACTGGCTGGTGCCGGCCACCCTGATGAGCTTTGCCGTTCCCAATGGCCAGCCAGAGGGTGGCGGCGTGCTAGTCGGCATGAAACGTGGCGCACCCACGGTGGTTATTCTGTTCCTGTTGACCATCGTCACTGCGGTCAGCTTCCATAATTTCCTGCACATGCCACCCGTGATCGGCATGCTGACCGGCCTGGCCTATCTGAAATTCTTCGCCTATTACCTGAAGCGAACCGGCGAAAACCATGCACCGGTGGGACAAGACAACGAAGATATGGGCAGCCCGGTCGCCTTCGATATCTTCCGCAGCGTGGCGCGCGCCGAATGGGACACGCTGTTCTTTTTCTACGGCGTGGTCATGTGCGTCGGCGGTCTCGGCTTCATCGGTTATCTGGCCATGGTTTCAGAAACCCTGTACGTCGGATGGGGAGCCACTGCCGCCAATGTTTCCATCGGTCTGCTTTCCGCCGTGGTGGACAACATTCCGGTGATGTTTGCGGTGCTGACCATGATGCCGGACATGTCAGTCGGGCAATGGATGCTGGTCACGCTGACCGCCGGCGTCGGCGGATCGCTGCTGTCCATCGGCTCTGCCGCCGGTGTCGCGCTGATGGGTCAGGCGCGGGGCGTCTATACCTTCTTTGGCCACCTGAAATGGACGCCGGTCATCGCGCTCGGCTATGTCGCCAGCATCTATACGCATATGTGGCTGAACAGCGCGGCATTTTGAGTGCTGCCCGCTGAAGGCATTTTTGTCGGGCATGGCAGCGCCCGACAAAGCGACTGGCGAACACCACACTTCCAGCATCAACTGGGCAGTTTCGGACTACACAGGCAAAATGGAACCTGCACAACACCCAAGTCGCATGCCTCAGGCATTGGTCGGCTGATGTATGGATATTGCTTTACTTCTGTTTCTGATTCTCCTGAACGGCGTTTTCTCCATGTCCGAAATTGCCGTGATCTCCTCCCGCAAGTCCAGGCTGCAAAGGCTGGCGGAGGATGGCAGCCCTGGTGCGCATTCAGCGCTTGAGTTGCACAACGAGCCCTCCAACTTTCTCTCCACGGTTCAGGTTGGAATCACCTCGGTGGGCATTCTCAGCGGCGCCATCGGCGAAACCGCGCTGGCCGACCCGCTGGCGGCCTGGCTGGGCCAGGCCGCGTTGATCGAGCCTTATGCCAAAGCGATTGCATTGACCGTGGTGGTGGTGGGCCTGACCTATTTCTCGGTCGTGGTCGGCGAACTGGTGCCGAAACGTCTTGGTCTGTTGGCGCCGGAAGGAATCGCATCCCTGATTGCGCGGCCGATGAACATGCTGTCGCACTTCTCCAAGCCGGTGGTCTGGCTGCTTTCCACCTCCTCCAGCGTGCTGCTGCGCCTGATGGGCGCCCGGCGCAAGGAAGAGCCGCCGGTCACCGACGACGAGATCTACGTACTGATGGGACAGGGCGCCGAAGCGGGCGTATTCCACGAGAGCGAACAGGAGATCGTGTCGAATGTATTGCGCCTGGACGATCAACGGATCGGCGCGATCATGACGCATCGTTCGGATATCTATCTGGTCGATCTGGACGAACCGGAAGAGGTCATCCGCAGCCAGATTGCCGATAGTCCGTTTGAACGCATCGTCATCTGCCGCGATGGGCTTGATCATGTGATCGGCATTCTGCGCACATCCGATCTACTGAAGGCCGCGTTGGCCGGTGCACCGCTCAACGTCGAGGAGCACCTGCGCGCGCCGCTCTATGTTCCCGACAGCGTCTCCACTACGCAATTGCTGGAGAGTTTTCGCCAGGCGCGCATGCAGTTCGCGCTGATCGTCGATGAGTACGGCGAACTGGAAGGCCTGGTCACACTCACCGACGTGATGACCGCCATTGTTGGCGAACTGCCCTCCTTCGATTCACCCGAGGATCAGGACGTGGTCGAACGCGAAGATGGCTCATATCTGGTGGACGGCAGCGTGACCATCGAGCGGTTCAAAGCTGCGCTTGAAATTGAGGATGAATTGCCCGGCGAAGCAGAAAACGCTTTCAACACGCTGGGCGGGTTTGTCATGCACATGCTTGGGCGGATTCCCGCAGTGAGCGATCATTTTGACAGTACTGGCATGCGTCTCGAAGTGATGGACATGGACAGAAACCGGGTCGACAAGGTGCTGATCACCCGTCTTGCGCCGACATCAGACAGGCCAGAGGTAGCGTAATGCAACGCTTTGTGCTGGCGTCTCAAAACGGTATCGGAAGGGGTAAACCTTTTCGTGAACCTTTTCGTGAACCTTTTGGTGAACCTTTTGGTAAACCTTTTGGTAAACCTTTTGGCGAACCTTATCCGGAACGCCTTCTCCATCTTCCGCCATGACCATACTGCTTGCGGTACTCATCCCCTTCCTCGGCGCCGCGTTGGTTGCCTGGATCAGCCGCATTGGCCGTTCTGCCGCCGCCTGGGCCGCTGGACTGGTCGGCATCGGCGCATCTGCTTTGCTGGCCAGCATCGTCGCACCGGTACTGGCCGGGGAAACACTGATCGAGAAAATTGAATGGCTGCCGCAAGTCGGCCTTAACCTCGCCTTCCGCTTCGATGGCCTCGGCCTGCTGTTTGCCGGCCTGATCCTCGGCATCGGCCTGCTGGTCATCCTCTACGCCCGTTATTACCTGTCCGAACGCGACAGCCTGGGACGTCTGTATGCCTATCTTCTGCTGTTCATGGGCTCGATGCTGGGCGTGGTGCTGTCGGAAAACCTGATCCAGTTGCTGATCTTCTGGGAGCTGACCAGCCTCAGTTCCTTTCTGCTGATTGGCTACTGGAAGGAACGCGAGGAAGCGCGCCAGGGCGCGCGCATGGCGTTGGCGATTACCGGCGCCGGCGGCCTGGCCCTGCTCGGCGGCATTCTGCTGCTGGGTGAAATCACCGGCAGTTACGAGCTGACGGTGATTCTGGCGTCCGGCGATCTGATCCGCGCCCACCCGCTGTACCTGCCGACCTTGATCCTGGTGCTGCTCGGCGCGTTCACCAAGTCGGCGCAGTTCCCGTTCCATTTCTGGTTGCCGCACGCGATGGCGGCGCCAACGCCGGTGTCGGCCTACCTGCACTCCGCCACCATGGTCAAAGCCGGCGTGTTCCTGCTGGCGCGCCTGTTTCCGGCGTTGTCGGGCACCTGGGAATGGTCGCAACTGGTCGGCGGCGTCGGCTTGATCACGCTGATGATCGGCGCCTTCATCGCGCTGTTCAAGCACGACCTGAAAGCCTTGCTGGCCTATTCGACAATCAGCCATCTCGGCCTGATCACCACGCTGTTCGGCATCGGCACGCCGCTGGCGGCGGTAGCCGGGGTATTTCACATCATCAATCACGCTATCTTCAAAGCGTCGCTGTTCATGGCCGCCGGCATCATCGACCACGAAACCGGCACGCGCGACATGCGCCGCATCAACGGCCTGTGGAAGTTCATGCCCTATACCGCGACGCTGGCCATGGTGGCGGCGGCAGCGATGGCCGGCGTGCCACTGTTCAACGGCTTCCTGTCGAAGGAAATGTTCTTCGCCGAGGCGGTCAGCATGGCGACGATGATGCGGTTCGGCTGGCTGCTGCCGTTCGCTGTCACCATCGCCGGCATCTTCGCGGTGGCCTATTCGCTGCGTTTCATCCACGACGTGTTTTTCAATGGCGATCCGATCGATCTGCCGCGCACGCCGCATGAACCGCCGCGCTGGATGAAGGTGCCGGTGGAAGTGCTGGTGGCGTTATGTCTTTTGGTCGGCATCCTGCCGACATTGACCGTCGAGCCGATCCTGGCGTTGGCGGCCGGCGCAGTGCTGCAAGGACCACTGCCGGCGCATGATCTGGCGATCTGGCACGGCTTCAGCCCGGCCTTGTGGATGAGCGTCATCGCATTGATTGGCGGCATTCTGTTGTATGTCGGGCGCAAGCCGATGTTTGCCTTGCACGCGCGGTTTGAGGATCGGCTGTCCGCGCGGCGCATCTATAACTACTTGCTGGATGCTTTGATTGGCCTCGCCAGCGGCCTCACCCGCCGCCTCGATACCGGCTCGCTGCAACGCATGATTGCGTCGTTTATCGGCTTCGCGGTGATCCTCGGCGTCAGCGGCTGGCTGGGCAGTGGTTCGTCGCTGACCGGGCCGCGCGAGTTGTTGCCAGTCGACGCGGTCAGCCTGTTCGCCGCGTTGGCCATGCTGGCTGCGACCTTGACCGCGTTGGTGCTGCATCGACAACGCTTCGTCGCGCTGATCCTGATCGGCGCCGTGGGTCTGCTGGTATCGCTGATCTTCGTCAAGTTCTCCGCCCCCGACCTCGCCCTGACCCAGCTCTCGGTCGAAGTAGTGACGATCATCCTGCTGCTGCTGGCGCTGTATTTTCTGCCCCAGCACACGCCGGTTGAATCGGGCAACGGACGCCGCTGGCGGGATGGCGTGCTGGCTGTTTTGGCCGGCGCTGGAGTCAGCGCTCTGGCCTGGAGCGTGCTGACCCGGCCGTACACCAGCATCGCCGATTACTTCCTGGCAAACAGCGTCTCCGGCGGCGGCGGCCACAACGTGGTCAACGTCATCCTGGTCGATTTCCGGGGTTTCGATACGTTGGGCGAAATCACCGTGCTGGCGCTGGCCGGCTTCGCCATCTACGCCATGCTGGAAAAGCTCCGCCTCGACGGGCGCGGTTGCGACGAGGCCGGACGCGCCTGGAACTGGGACATGCACCCGGCCATCATGGCCTCGCTGACCCGTTTGCTGTTGCCGCTGGCATTGCTGGTTTCGGCCTTCATCCTGCTGCGCGGCCACAACCTGCCGGGCGGCGGCTTCATCGCCGGGCTGATCACCGCCATCGCGCTGATCATGCAATACCTGGCAAATGGCGTCGCCTGGACGCATGAACGCCTGCCCGCCAACATGAATCCGATCATCGGCGCCGGATTGTTGATCGCGACGCTGACCGGCATGGCGTCATTCTGGTTCGGCTACCCCTTCCTGACTTCCACCTTCGGCCATGTGCATTGGCCCATCGTCGGCGATTTTGAACTCGCCTCGGCGATGGCGTTCGACCTTGGCGTCTATCTGGTGGTGGTCGGCGCCACCTTGTTGATCCTGATCCATCTCGGCCTGATGCATGACGACAGCCATGGCGCTGGCGCCTGCCCGATTCCCGAGTCAAACGTATGAAAGCAGGTCGCGCATGAAAGAAGGTCGCTAATGGAAGCGCTGATTGCACTCTTGATTGGCCTGCTCACCGCCAGCGGCGTTTATCTGCTGCTGCGCGGGCGCACTTTCCCGGTGGTCTTCGGCCTGACTTTTCTGTCTTATGCGGTAAACCTGTTTCTGTTTGCCATGGGCCGCCTGACCATTGGCCGACCGCCGGTGATCGGCACCGGCCTGCCCGGCTACACCGACCCGGTGCCGCAGGCGCTGGTGCTGACCGCCATCGTCATCGGCTTCGCGATGACCGCTTTCGTCATCATGCTGGCGTTGAAGGCGCGCGCGGAACTCGGCAACGACCATGTCGACGGGAAGGACGCAAAATGAATCATCTGGTCATCGCCCCCCTCCTGCTGCCGCTTCTGGCCGGCATCATCCACCTGTTCGGCCGCCATCTTGCCTATCCCTGGCGGCGCGGTTTCAGCTTTGCCGTCGTGCTCGGCCAGATCGGCCTGGCGTTGGCTTTGCTGCAAGCCGTCAACGACGGCAGCATCCTGACTTACGCGCTGGGCAACTGGCCGGCGCCGTTCGGCATCGTCATGGTGGCCGACCGCCTGAGCGTCTGGATGCTGCTGGTCACCGCCGTGCTGGCACTCTTTCCGCTGCTCTACGCCAGCCGCGGCATCGATGTTTCCGGCCGCCATTTCCATATCCTGTTCCAGTTGCAGTTGTTCGGCCTCAACGGCGCTTTTCTCACCGGCGACCTGTTCAATCTGTTCGTCTTCTTCGAAGTGTTGCTGCTCGCCTCCTACGGTCTGATCCTGCACGGCGGCGGGAGTGAAAAGCCCCAAGGCGGCCGCTTGCGCACCAAAGCCGGTTTGCATTATGTGGTGCTGAACCTGGTCGGTTCGTCGTTGTTCCTGATCGCGGTGGGCACGCTGTATGGTCTGTTCGGCACCCTCAACATGGCGGATCTGGCGGTGAAGATGGCTGCGGTATCGCCGGAAAACCTCGGCCCGGCACGCACCGCCGGCCTGCTTCTGTTTGCCGTCTTCGCGCTCAAGGCGGCGCTGTTGCCGCTGTATCTCTGGCTGCCCGCCGCCTATGCCCATACCAGCGCGCCGGTGGCGGCATTGTTTGTCATCATGACCAAAGTGGGCGCCTACAGCATCCTGCGCGTCTCGACGCTGATCTTCGGCGCCCAGACCGGCGACCTGATTGGCACCCACGCTTCGCTGCCCCCCGGGGGGACGCACCCGCCTTGGGACGGCCCGGCGGCAGGCATGAGCCATCTGCTTGATCCCTGGCTGCTGCCGCTGGCGCTGGCGACGCTGATGATCGGCTTTCTCGGCGCGTTGGCAGCACGTTTTCTACGCGAACAGGTCGCCTATCTGGTGGTTGCCTCGGTCGGCACCCTGCTCACCGCGTTCTCGCTCGGCAACATCGCGGGTCTTGCCGCCGGTTTGTATTACCTGCCACATTCCGTCTTCACCGGCGCCGTGCTGTTTTTACTGGCTGACCGCATTGCGCTCGAGCGTGGCCAGGGCAGCGGACTTGTCGGCGACCAGTTTCAACCCGGTCCAGCCGTTGCCAACCCAGCGTTGCTGGGCGGTTTGTTCTTCGTCACCGCGATTCTGGCCGCCGGACTGCCGCCGTTGTCCGGCTTCGTCGGCAAGTTTCTTTTGCTGCGGGCTGCGCTGGATCATCCTGACGCAACCTGGATCGTGGCGATCGTTCTGATTGGCGGCCTGCTCGGGTTGATCGCGCTGGCACGTTCCGGCAGCCTGCTGTTCTTCCACACGCTGCCGCGCAACAAAAATGCACCGCCCGTCGCCAGTGATCTGGCAGCCTTGTTGCCGGCAATGTTGCCAATACTCGGCCTGCTCGCCCTCTGCCTCGGCCTGACGCTCGCCGCCGGCCCGATTTACGCTTATGCCAGCGCAACCGCCGAACAGTTGTTGCAACCCTCTCTCTATGTGCATGCCGTGCTGGGAGGCCGCCCATGAGTTCACGTTTGCTGTCACGGTTTTTGCCTCACCCGTTACTCACCCCGGCGCTGGCGGCAATCTGGCTGCTGCTCAACAACAGCGCGGCACCCGGGCATATCGTCCTGGGCGTCCTGCTTGGCTGGTTGATCCCGCTGTTCACGCTGCGTTTCTGGCCGGAGGCGATCCGCATTCGCCGGCCTTGGCAACTGGTCCGCTTCATCGGCGTGGTGCTGCATGACATCGTCACCGCCAATCTGGCGGTTGCCTGGCTCATCCTGCATCGCCCCGAACGGTTGCAGCCCGCTTTCATCGAAGTGCCGCTGGCGCTGGAAAGTGATCTGGCGATCAGCTTTCTGGCCAATACCATTTGCCTGACCCCCGGCACGGTCACCGCGCAACTCAGCCAGGATCGCCGCACATTGTTGGTGCACGTGCTCGACGCGCCGGACCCGGATGCCATTTTGGCAAGCATCAAATCGCGTTACGAAGCGCCGCTGAAGGAGGTATTCGAAGCATGCTGAGTCTGGTTCTTCCCATCGCTTTCGCCTTGGTCACCGGCGCCGTCGCGATGAGCTTCTGGCGCCTGTTACGCGGCCCGAGTGCGCCGGACCGCATCCTGGCGCTGGATACGCTTTATGTGAATACCATCGCATTGCTGGTGCTGCTCGGCATATACCTGGGCAGCGCGCTGTATTTCGAAGCGGCACTGCTGATCGCGCTGATGGGTTTCGTCGGCACCGTCGCGCTGTGCAAATACCTGTTGCGCGGCGACATCATCGAATAAGAAGGAATACCCCTCATGCTCGACTATCTGCTGTCTTTCCTGATTCTCGCCGGCGCTGGTTTCACCTTCATTGGCTCACTCGGCCTGGCGCGCCTGCGCGATTTCTATACCCGGCTGCACGGCCCGACCAAGGCGACCACCCTCGGCGTCGGCTGTCTGCTGATCGCTTCGTCGCTCTATTTCAGCCACCAGGGCAACGGCGTCAGCCTGCATGAAATCCTGATCACGCTGTTCCTGTTCATCACCGCGCCAGTGTCGGCGCATCTGCTGGCAAAGGCCGCGCTGCATCAGAATCTGCCGCGCGTCGAGAAGACGCGGGAGTTGCCGCTCAAGTAATCAGGCCGATGGGTTGTCGTTGAATGCACTGACGATGAATGCACTGACGTTAAATTCTCTGACTTTGAATGCGCACACTGACCTTGTATCACCGTTCCGGCTGTCATCTTTGCAGCGACATGCGGTCTGAGTTGCTTGAGTTTCAGAGTGAACTGGATTTTCGACTGCACGAAATCGACATTGACCTTGATCGCGACTTGCGTACCCGGTTTGGTTTTCTGATCCCGGTTTTATGTCTGGGGGAACAGGAAATCTGCCATTACCACCTCGATCCAACCGCTTTGCGAGCAGCCCTGGCGCAGCCCGCGGAAGCCGGCTAAGTCGCTGTCATTTCAGGTAAAATCCGCGCCCATTCTCTTTCCAGAGGCACGTTTGCGTGCCTCAAGTTTTTTCATGCGCAACACCCTGATCCGCAATTTCTCCATCATCGCCCACATCGACCACGGCAAATCGACGCTGGCCGATCGCATCATCCACAATTGCGGCGGCCTCGCCGACCGTGAGATGGAGGCGCAGGTGCTCGATTCGATGGATCTGGAGCGTGAGCGCGGCATCACCATCAAGGCGCAGACCGCCGCCCTGCTCTACACGGCGAAGGACGGCCAGGAATACCAGCTCAACCTGATCGACACCCCCGGCCACGTCGACTTCTCGTATGAAGTCTCTCGCTCGCTGTCGGCTTGCGAAGGCGCGTTGCTGGTGGTCGATGCCTCGCAGGGCGTGGAAGCGCAGACGGTGGCCAACTGCTACACCGCGGTGGAACTCGGCGTTGAAGTCTTCCCGGTGCTGAACAAGATCGACCTGCCCTCGGCCGACCCGGATCGGGTGATGCAGGAGATCGAGGAGATCGTCGGCATTCCGGCAGATCACGCGGTGCAATGTTCCGCCAAAAACGGCATCGGCATCGTCGATGTACTGGAAGCCGTGGTGAAGTACATCCCGGCGCCGCGCGGCGACGAGGACGCGCCGCTGAAAGCACTGGTGATCGATTCCTGGTTCGACAACTACGTCGGCGTGGTGATGCTGGTGCGGGTCGTCGATGGTGTCCTGAAGCAGAAGGACAAGATTCGCCTGATGGCCGCCGGCGTCGACTATCTGGTCGAGAACGTCGGCGTATTCACGCCGAAGTCGCTGCCGCGCGCGCAACTTTCCGCCGGCCAGGTCGGCTTCGTCATCGCCGGCATCAAGGATCTCAAACATGCCAAGATGGGCGACACGCTGACCCTGGCCAGCCGGCCGGCGAGCGAGGCGCTGCCCGGTTTCAAGGAAATCCAGCCGCAGGTGTTCGCCGGTTTGTACCCGGTGGAATCGCACGAATACGACAGCCTGCGCGACGCACTGACCAAGCTGCAACTGAACGACGCGGCCTTGCGCTTCGAGCCGGAAACCTCGCAGGCGCTGGGATTCGGCTTCCGTTGTGGCTTTTTGGGCCTGCTGCACATGGACATCGTGCAGGAACGCCTGGAACGCGAATATGACCAGAGCCTGATCACCACCGCGCCATCGGTCGAATACCAGGTTTTCATGAAGGACGGCACGACGCTGGAAGTGGAAAACCCGTCGCGCCTGCCCGACCTGTCGAAGATCGAAGAAATCCGCGAACCGATCATCACCGCCACCATCCTGGTGCCGGAGGAATATCTCGGCAATGTGATGACGCTGTGCAACCTGAAACGCGGCGCCCAGGTCGACATGAAATACATGGGCCGCCAGGTGATGCTGAAATACGACCTGCCGCTGAACGAAGTCGTGCTCGACTTCTTCGACCGCCTGAAATCGACCTCGCGTGGTTACGCCTCGCTCGATTACGAGTTCAAGGAATTCCGCGCCGACGACCTGATCAAACTCGACGTGCTGGTCAACAGCGAAAAGGTTGATGCGCTGGCACTGATCGTGCACCGCTCCACGTCGCAATATCGCGGCCGCGAACTGGTCTCCAAAATGCGCGAACTGATCCCGCGCCAGATGTTCGATGTTGCCGTGCAAGCCGCCATCGGTTCGCACATCATCGCCCGCGAGACGGTAAAAGCATTGCGCAAGAACGTGCTGGCCAAGTGTTACGGCGGCGACATCACGCGCAAGAAGAAGCTGCTGGAAAAACAGAAGGAAGGTAAAAAGCGCATGAAGCAGGTCGGCAACGTCGAGATTCCGCAGGAAGCGTTTCTGGCGATTCTGCAGGTCAGCGACAAGTAGGAGAACATCATGCTGCGCACATTGGAAGCGGTTATTGACGAACAAGGCCAGATCAAATTACTTGAGCCCGCAGCCATGATCCGCGGCCAACGTGCACTGGTCATCTTGATGGAAGACGAACCCGGCGAAGCGGAATGGTTAGTGGGCGCCCGCCAGAGCCCGGCTTATGCTTTTCTGAACGACCCTATTGAAGACATTTACAGTTCGGCCGATGCCGCACTGTCTCCGACAAACTCCGCACCTTGTTCCAATTGCTGATCTAACTTATGAACTTCGCCCTCATCCTTTTCCTCGCCCTGGCTATCACCGGCCTGATCTGGCTGCTTGATACCCTGTTTCTTGCCAAAGGGCGGGCGGACAAAGCCAAGCTGCCGTTGCTGGTGGATTATTCGAAGAGCTTTTTCCCGGTCATCCTGATCGTCTTCGTGTTGCGCTCGTTTCTGGTCGAGCCGTTCAAGATTCCTTCCGGTTCGATGCTGCCGACGCTGCTGATCGGCGATTTCATCCTGGTCAACAAGTTCGAGTACGGCATCCGCCTGCCGGTGATCAACAAGAAGGTCATCGACCTGAGTGAGCCGAAGAATGGCGATGTCATGGTGTTCCGCTATCCGAACGATCCCTCGCTGGATTACATCAAGCGCGTCGTCGGCGTGCCGGGCGATGTCGTCGAGTACACCGACAAACGCCTGACCATCAATAGCAAACCGGTTGCCAGCCGGCGCGAAGGTAATTTCGAATACACCGCGCAAGGCCTCAACTTCGTGCAGGGCGCAACCTGGCGCGAGCAGCTGGGTGAGCACAGCCATATCGCAATGACTCAGGACGACATGCCGCCAGTCATCGTGCATCAAGTGGAAGGCAATTTCCCGTATCGGGAAAACTGCAGCTACAACGAAAACGGCTTCAAGTGCACCGTCCCGGCCGGGCATTACTTCATGCTCGGCGACAACCGCGATGCCTCCAACGATTCCCGCTACTGGGGTTTTGTGCCTGAGGCGAACATCGTCGGGCGTGCATTCTTCATCTGGTGGAACTTTGATGACTTCCTGAATTCGGTGAAGTCTTTTTCCAAACCGGCCCGCATCGGCCACAGCATAGAGTGAGGCAAGCATGAAGCGACAACGCGGCGTTACCCTCGGAGGCGTGTTTTTTTTCATGATGTTGGTCGGCTTTGGTGCCTACATGGCCTCGCGCATCATGCCCGGCTACATGGAGTACTGGACGCTGCAACGCATCTTGAAAAACGTGGTCGAGCAACCCAATGCCAAGGACATGAAAGAAAGCGAATTGCGCAGCAAGTTCGCCACGGAACTACGAACCAACAACATGGATGGCGAACTGAACGACAACCTGGAAGTCGAGTGGGTGCCGAGTGGCGTCCGACTCGCCGTCGAGTTTTCGATGCAGCGGCCGTTCATGGGGCCGGTGAGTTTCTGCATGAAGTTCCGCGCCGAGGAAACTTCCAATTAAATGGCGGTCAGCACCGCGCCACTCGAAGCCAGACTGGGTCATACCTGGCAGCAGCGAGAGTTGCTGGACCAAGCGCTGACGCATCGCAGCTTCAGCGCGCGCAACAACGAACGTCTCGAGTTCCTCGGCGACGGCGTCCTCAATTGCATCATCGGATTGATGCTTTACCAGCGTTTTCCGGAACAACCGGAGGGCCGCTTGTCACGTCTGCGCGCCAACCTGGTCAACCAGGATTCACTCCATGAAATCGCCCTCGAACTGGAGCTTGGCAAACAGCTGCGACTCGGTGAAGGCGAACTGAAAAGCGGCGGCGCCCAGCGTCCATCGATTCTCGCCGATGCGCTTGAATCGCTCCTTGGCGCGGCGATGCTCGATGCCGGCTTCGACACCGCCAGTGGCATCGTCGAGCGCCTGTTCGAGGCCAGGGTCAACGCGATCAACCCGACTCATCAAGGCAAGGACGCCAAGACCCGCTTGCAGGAATGGCTGCAACCGCGCCGTCTGGGCCTGCCCGATTACGTCCTCACCCAAACCGCCGGCCAGGCGCATGCCCAGGTCTTTCATGTTGAATGCCGGATTTCGCTTGGCGCCAATCTTGGCAAACTGGTGACCTCGGGCCATGGCCCGAACCGCAAAACCGCGGAACAGATGTCCGCCGAAGCGGCCTTGATTGAACTGGAAAAAAATTGAGCTTCAAAACCGGCGTCATCGCCGTCGTCGGCCGTCCCAACGTCGGCAAATCCACCTTGGTCAACGCACTGGTCGGCGCCAAGGTCAGCATCGTCTCCTCCAAGCCGCAGACCACGCGCCACCGCATTCTTGGCGTCCGCACCGAAGCCGATGCGCAATACATCTTCGCCGACACGCCGGGTTTTCAGACCCAGTTCAAGAGCGCGCTGAATTCAGCGATGAACCGCACCGTGACCCAAGCGCTGGCGGAAGTCGATGTCGTGCTCTGGCTGGTCGAGGCGCGCAAGTTCACCCCCGCCGATCAACGCATCCTGCCGCTTTTGCCGCGCGACAAGCCAGTGGTGCTGGTGGTCAACAAGATCGACCTGGTGGAAGAGAAGACCAAACTGCTGCCGTATCTGGAAAGCATGGCCAAGCAATACAACTTCGCCGAGATCGTGCCGCTCAGCGCCGAGAAGGAAAAAGATGTGTTGCGCCTGCCGGCCATCCTCAAGCCCTATCTGCCAGAAGGCGAAGCCTGGTTCAGCGAGGACGACATCACCGACCGCAGTTCCCGCTTCCTGGCCGCCGAGATCGTGCGCGAAAAGGTGTTCCGACTCACCGGCGACGAGATTCCCTACGTCGTCGCGGTGACCATCGAGCAGTTCGAGGAAGACGGCGCCATGTTCCGCATCGGCGCGGTGATCTGGGTTGACCGCGAAGGCCACAAGCCGATCGTGCTCGGGCGTGGCGGCGAACATATCAAGCGCATCGCCAGCGAAGCGCGCGTCGATATGGAGAAACTGTTCGACCACAAGGTCTTCCTCCAGGTCTGGGTCAAGGTCAAAGGCGGCTGGGCGGACGACTCGCGTCTGATCAAGCAGTTCGGGTATGAGTAAAAAGCACCCCATCTCCCCGGTGGGAAGAGCGCTAGCGAAGTAATCGGCGCGTGTCGCTATTCGTGCCTAAGAAACACAGTAGGGTGCGCCATGCGCACCCTACAAGAAGGTGAGGCGGCGCCGTGAGTGAAAAGATCGACGGCGATCCTGCCTTCGTCCTGCATACCCGGCCCTGGCGCGAAACCAGTCTGATCGTCGACGTGCTGACCCGTCACCACGGCCGCATCGGCCTCGTTGCGCGCGGTGCAAGGCGGCAAACCTCAGGCCTGAAAACCCGTTTGATCCCGTTCCAGCCGTTGACCCTGTCCTGGTTCGGCAAGAGCCAGTTGCGCACCCTGCACGCCGCCGAATGGCAAGGTGGCGGCCTGATGTTGCGCGGCCATGCGCTGAT
>Ga0105047_10003214_pt1 | contig 28874 bp, 36 predicted proteins | sample MAT04_FD_78384 | JGI IMG/M metagenome (GOLD analysis project Ga0105047, IMG submission 78384) | Freshwater microbial communities from Lake Fryxell liftoff mats and glacier meltwater in Antarctica - MAT-04 (megahit assembly) | ecosystem: Environmental > Aquatic > Freshwater > Ice > Liftoff... | reverse complement strand
GAGGGTCAGCCCGGCGAGAAGGACGAGCCCGGCGTCCTGGAGTTGTTCCTGCAGCCCACCGACCCCGCGCGGCTGGAGATGGGCGACAACATCGCTGTAGCGCCCTGGGGCCACCTGTTTATCTGCGAAGACAAACAGAACGGGATCAACCTGCTCCGCGCCGTGACGCCTGAAGGCAAGATCTACACCGTGGCCCGCAACGCCGCGATCGGCGGCGGCGATGTTGGATTTAACTCCGAACTGGCGGGGGTTTGCTTTTCGCCAGGCGGAGAGACCCTGTTCGTCAACATCTACCGGCCGGGCATAACCCTCGCCGTCACAGGCCCGTGGAACCGCTTTCGCACCTAGGCCCGCCGTACTCGCCAGGCAAAGCCAAGGGCCGTCAACAGAACGATCGCGGCCATGACCTGATGGGCCAGGGCCAATGGCAGGGGCGTGACCCTCATCAAGGTGACGATCCCCAGGGCGGCTTGAACCGTAATCAGCACAGCCAGAGCGCCGGCGAGCGCCCGCGGCGCTGCGCCCAGAACCGCGGAGCGCCGCGCCGCGAAGGCGGCGGCGAGGGCGGCGGCGAACAGCAGATAGGCGCCGATGCGATGATGCAGCTGCACCGCCGCCTGCCCGTGCACCCAGGTGCGCCAAACGCCGCCGGCGATGTAGTCGGAGGGCAGAAGGCGCCCGCCGAACAGGGGCCAGTCGTTATGGATCAGTCCAGCGTGATTGCCGGCCACCAGGGCCCCCAGCAGAATTTGAACGAACACCCCCGCCGTCAGGGCGATCGTGATCCACGGCCAGTTCCCCGTCTGGGCCGGGCGGGCCTTGCCCGCCCAGGCCTCGAGCCCCGTCCAGACCAGCGCGCCGAGCAGCACAAAAGCCAGGCCTAGGTGGATGGTGAGACGTTCGGGCGCCACTGAGACCCTCCCGGCCAGGCCGCTGACCACCATCCACCACCCTGCCAGCCCCTGCAGACCGCCCAGGCCCAGCAGCACCGTGCAGCGCCATATCAGCCGCCGGGGCAAGCGCCGCGTGGCAAGGAACGCTACGAAGGGGATCGCAAAAGCCGCTCCGACGATCCGACCGAGCAGGCGGTGGGCCCATTCCCACCAGTAGATCGACTGGAAGGCGGCCAAATCCATGCCCCGGTTGACCTGCTGGTATTGGGGCAGGCGCTGATACTTGGCGAACTCGGCTAGCCATGCCTCATGCGAGAGGGGCGGCACGGCCCCTGTAACCGGCTTCCATTCGGTGATGGACAGGCCCGAACCCGTCAGACGCGTGGCGCCCCCCACCACGACCATGGCTAGAACCAGCGCCGCCACCCCGAACAGCCACAGGGCGACGGGGCGCGATCGTTCTGATCTCAGGAAGGACGTCATGCTGTATCCTGACCGGCGCGCGTTGCCGAAGTTGTCGGACGGAACTACCTTAGCCGCTAGCCATTATGGGTTGAGATCACAAAGGGAATTTACGATGGGCTGGATCGTCGCAATCATCACCGGCATTCTCGCCGGCTGGATCGCCGAAAAAATCATGCGCCGCAACCATGGCCTGCTGACCAATCTGGTCGTGGGCGTGATCGGCAGCTTGATCGGTAACTTTCTTCTCAACCAACTGGGCTTTGGCGCGACGGGCGCCAATGGCTGGCTCTACAGCCTGGGAGCGGCAGTGCTCGGCGCCGTTCTTCTGCTGTTCGTTCTCGGCCTGGTCAAAGGCCGCCGCTGACAAGATCGCCTAGCAAGGCTATCTGGACGGCCGCGCGGGCCTGGCTCGCGCGGCCGTTTTGCGAAGGGGAATCGGATCATGAGCGCACGTTGGCGCAAATTGCTGGGCGTCGGCGTGATCCTGGCGTTCATGGTGTTCTATATCGGGGCCGCCGCCGCCCTTGCTGATCACGTGCCGCAGCACTGGCTGGCCCAGCTGATGTTCTATGTGGTCGCCGGAACGGCGTGGAGCGGGCCGCTCATTCCCCTGGTCATCTGGATGAACCGCGGCCGCTAGCCGGATGGCTCTAAGATGCAGGTCGCCGCGGATTCCGCCAGCTTATAGTCGCCCTTGCGCAACCCAGCCGCAATTAGAGCCGAAATTGGGAACCGGCCTGGGGGACCAGAAAACCCTTTGGAAAACAGTGGTCGGAGCGACAGGATTCGAACCTGCGACCCCTTGACCCCCAGTCAAGTGCGCTACCAGGCTGCGCCACGCTCCGACAGAGCGCGCCTTATATGCAGGAGCGCGGCGACCAGCAACGGACAATTGCGGCGCTTGCGGATTTCCCCGAGGGCGCCCGAAACGGATCAGAGGAGTTTGTCGAGACGGCGCTTGACGGCCTCAAGGTCGGCGAGCACTGCCTCCAGGCGCGCGCGGGCGTCGTCGTCCGCTTTGGCGGGCGCGCCGTCAGCGGCGGCGTCACGTTCGCCGGCCTCCATCGTCTCACCGGCGCCGAGCAGCCGTTTGACGCCCTGCTCCTTGTGGAGCTTTTGGACGCCCTTGATCGTGTAGCCTTCGCGGCGGAGCAGCGACTGAACGCCGCGCAACACGGCCAGGTCCTGAGGCCGATAGAACCGCCGGCCTCCGGCCCGCTTCATCGGTCGGATGAATGAGAACTTGGTCTCCCAGAAGCGCAGGACGTGCTGGGGAACACCCAGTTCGTCGGCCGCCTCGGAGATGGTTCGAAAGGCCTCGGGACCCTTCGGCACGCCGCCGGCCTATTCGCCGAGCGCGCCGTCGATCCGGGCCTTCATCACCTGAGAGGCGCGAAAGCCGATCACGCGGCGCGGTTCAATGGCGGCGGGTTCGCCGGTTTTCGGGTTGCGGCCCATGCGGGCGTTCTTGGCCCGGACCTGGAAGACGCCGAAGCCCGACAGCTTGACCGTCTCGCCGGCTTCCAGCGCCTCGGCGACGAGGTCGAGCGTCCGCTCGACCAGCTCAGAGCAATCCTGCCGCGTCAGCCCGACTTCGTCGTGGACCGCCTCGCACAGATCGGCGCGGGTTAAGGTTTCAGCCTTCATGATCCCCCCTATAGATCAATAGGTTAATCAGTGCCGTGAATATGGCGGGGAGTCAAAGGGTTCCCGCGTTGCGGCTACCTGCGGTCTTAAGCAGTCCAGATCAGAGCCTGACAACGCAGGCGCCCCAGGTCAGGCCGCCGCCCATGGCTTCCATCAGCAACAGCTGGCCGGGCCTGATCCGGCCGTCCTCGACCCCTTGGAACAGGGCCAGCGGGATGGAGGCGGCCGAGGTGTTGGCGTGGTCGGCGACGGTGGAGATGACCCGGGTCTCGTCAATGCCCAGCCGGTGCGCCACCCCGTTGAGAATACGCTGGTTGGCCTGGTGCGGGATGAACCAGTCCACATCGGCAATCTCGACGCCGGCGTTGGCCGCGGCGCTCTGGACGGCCTCGGCGATATTGACGACGGCGTGCTTGAATACTTGGTTGCCCACCATGCGCAGCCTGCCCACGGTACCGGTCGTGGACGGCCCGCCATCGACATAGAGCAGGTCCTGCTTGGACCCGTCGCAGCGCAAGGAGAAGCCCAGGAGGCCGCGATCGTCGGTGGTCCCCTCGCCGGCAGCCGGCTCCACCACCACCGCCCCGGCGCCGTCTCCAAACAGCACACAGGTGCCGCGGTCGCTCCAGTCGAGCAGGCGGGTCATGACCTCAGCGCCTATCACCAGGGCGCAGCGGGCGTGGCCGCGGGCGATGAAGCCGTCGGCGACGCTGAGGGCGTAGACGAAGCCCGAGCAGACCGCCTGAACGTCGAAGGCGATGCAGACGCCGACGCCGAGCTTTCGCTGGACGATGGCGGCGGTGGCCGGGAAGGTCAGATCGGGGGTGGTGGTGGCCACGACGATGAGATCGACGTCGCCCGCCGTTCGTCCTGCCGCCGCCAAGGCCTTGCGCGCAGCCTCGACCGCGAGGTCGGACGTCGCCTGTCCTTCGGCCGCCTTGTGCCGCTTCCTGATGCCGGTGCGCTCTACAATCCACGCATCGGAAGTGTCGACCAGTTCGCACAGGTCGGCGTTGGTGACCGCATTGTCGGGCAGGTAGCCGCCCACGCCGGTGACGACGCTACGAAGAACTGAAGTCAAGGGGTCGGCTCCGCTGCGGGGACCGCGCTGGGGAGCGCCGCCGCTAACCGCTTCAGGTTGTTGTCGATTTCGGAGGAGAAACGGCTCTGGGCAAGGTCAGCCGCCACCTTGACGGCGTTGGCGAAGCCGCGCGCGTCGGCGCCGCCGTGGCTCTTGACCACGATGCCGTTGAGGCCCAGCAGCGGGCCGCCATTGACGCTCGATGGATCGAGCCGGGCGCGCAGCTGGCGAAGGGCGGGGCCGGCGATAAGGGCGCCCAGCTTGGTCCGCCAGGTGGCGGTGAAGGCTTCGCGCATCGCCCCGCCGATAAATCGGGCGGTGCCTTCCGCGGTCTTGAGGGCGATGTTTCCGGTGAACCCGTCCGTGACCACAACGTCGACTGTGCCCTTGCCGATGTCGTTGCCCTCGACAAAGCCGAAGTAGTTGAGGCCGAGGCCCATCTCCCGCAGCAGGCGGTGGGCCTCGCGGACCTCTTCATGGCCCTTGACGTCTTCCGACCCGACGTTGAGGACGCCGATGCTGGGATGCTCGACCCCGTGCACGGCGCGGTGAAAGGCCTCGCCCATGATGGCGAACTCCACCAGCTGGGCGGCGTCGCTGGTGACATTGGCGCCCACGTCGAGCACCGCGCTGTAGCCGCGCGCCGTCGGCCAGCTGGCGACGATCGCCGGCCTGTCCAGATCGGACGCCATGCGCAGGATCAACTTGGAAATAGCCATGAGCGCGCCGGTGTTTCCGGCCGACACGCAAGCCACCGCCTCCCCGTCGCGCAGAGCTTCGACCGCCGCCCAGAGACTTGTCCCCTTGCCCCGGCGCAGGGCCTGGGCGGGCTTTTCGTCCATGGCGATGACGCGCTCGGTGTGCCGGATTTCCGAAAGCGCCAGGGCGCCTGGACAACGGGCGAACTCGGCCCGCAGCTGGGCCTCGTCGCCGAACACCAGAAAGCGGACTCCGCGGCCGGCCAAGTCCCTGGCGACTCGATCCAGGGCCGGGACAGCCACCGACGGGCCATGGTCCCCCCCCATCGCGTCGATGGAGATGACTACGCCGGGTGCGGGGGCGGTCGAAGGAATGTCAGCTTGAGACAAGGCGGTCCTTTTTCGCCCCGAACTAGAATCCGCGTCGGGTGGGCGGCGGATTCGCGCGCGAACGATACAGTCCTCGAACGTCGATGCAACCGTATCGCCGCTCGGCGCGGTGTTGCCTAGGCCTCTGAGCCCGGGGCCTTCAACTGCCGGAGCACCGCAAACGGCGATGCGGGCTCCTCCGAAAGCGGCGGCTCGAACTCCGCCCCCGGCGTTCGGGGGAAGGGATCGAGCTCCAGCGCCAGATGCTCTATCACATAAGCGCCGATATCGATCTCGTCGGTTTCCAGGACGTCCGGCGGATCCTCTTCCTGGGGATCCAGGGTGATCTCGCTGCCCTCCCGGGGCGCCGCCTCGCTGTCGGCCGGAACCAGCTTGAGCGCGAACTCTCCCTCCAAGTCGGCGGCCAGCGGGTCGAGGGTCACCACACAGGTCTGAGTCACCGAAGCACGCCAGCGGCCCGACATATCGGCGCCGTCGAGCCACGGCTTGATCGTCACCGTGGCTTCGAGATGCTCCAGGGAGACCAACCCCAGGGCGCGGGCGATCCGCAGGCGGGCCGCCTCGTCGGCGATCAGCTCGCGGCGGACGACGCCGCGGCGCAGCTCCGCCAGCTTGAGGACGGACGGCCACGGAGTCGTCATGCCGTCGCCTGCGGCCAAAGGGCGCGGCCCTCGATCAGGTCGTCCAGTGGTTGGGACTCCAGAAAGGCGGCGGCGGTGCGGGCATAGTCGGCCAAGGCCGCTCCCCCCTGCCCGCCCCCTGCGAGGACGGTGCGCCCGATGACAGCCTTCAGTTCCGCGTCATCCGGCATGGCGGCGAGGGCGGCGTCGTAGGATTTGGCGCGGCCATAAAAGGCTTCACCCAGCTTGCGCATCTTTTTGCCCACCGAGAGATCGCCGACCCCCAGTTCGCGCAAAGCGTCGTCCAGCCCCTGAAGATAAGCGTCGAAAAGGGCCTGGGCGACCTCGGCAGCCCTGGGGCCCTGCTGCTTCAGGCGGTGCAGGATCAGGACGACGTGAAGGGTGTAGAGCTCGAAACGCCCCTCGACGGTGTCGGGAGCCCCTAGTCCCCCCTCGGCCGGCGGCCGGTACAGGGCCGGGCTGCGCGACTGACCCACCGCGCCCTCGTAGAGGGTCCGGCCCGATTGCGCTGTGCGTCGTGGCTTCAGTAGCCCGCTCAGCCCCATGTCCGCCTCACTTCCGCCGTTGGTGTTCACTACGCGTCAGGCAAGCCGCCAGACGAAGAGTCGTTGAACTAAGTGTGAGGGGGCGATAGGTCAAAGGCTGAAACTGTCGGGATCATCGTTGCCCATGCGTCTTCGCCCCGCCCTCGCCGCTCTCGGTCTGCTCCTTGCGGTCGTCGCCTGCGCGCCGGTCACCTCGCACCATGGCTTCCAAGCCATTGAGACTGCGCCCAAGGACGTGAAGGTCGGCGTCGACACTAAGTCCACTGTGCTGGAGAAGCTGGGCTCGCCATCGACAGTCTCAACCTTTGACGTCAACACTTGGTTCTATGTCTCGCAAGTGACCGACCGGGTGTCCTGGCATAGGCCGCAGGTGAGAAGCCGCGACATCGTCGCCATTGGCTTCGACAATCAGAGCGAGCAGGTGGCCACGGTCAATTCCTACACCCTGAAGGACGGCAAGGTCATCGCCTTCAACGGTAGAGAGACGCCGACACGCGGCCGCGAACTGAGCATCCTCGAGCAGTTGCTCGGCAACGTCGGGCGCGGTTCTCTGTTGCCGACCGAGGATGTGACGCCGGGCAGCGCGCCGGGCCGCTAGGCCCCGGCCGCCTCGCGGACGCGCGGAGCTAGCTTGCGGGCGGGTTCGGGCGACAGCCGGTCCATTTTTTCGAGCAGATAGTCCACGTCTTCCTTTGGCGCTTTGCTGGCCTGGGTGAGGAACCTCTGCATCATCCGCTCCTGAAAGCGGGTGCGGTCATGCAGGGCCTCGTCGAAACTCATCGAGTGGAAGGTGTCCACCCCGGCGCGGAAGGCGCTGAACAGTCGCGCCGGCAGGCCAGCCCGCTCATATATCGCCCGCAGACCCAGAGGACCGGCGTCGTGGATCATCAGCCAAGTGCGGTGGTGCGGCACGTCGGCGAGTTCGGCCACGGCCCACTCGAAGAAAGTCATATGCCCCTGGGCCAGGCCGCGCAGGAGCAGACTGGGAGTCAGCTTGTCGTGCGCCTTCATGTGAGCGACGAAGCCCTTGATATCCGCCGCTCGGCCGGCCTGGTCGATCAGGTCGATGGCCGCGCGCTCGCCGGCGCCCGTGGCAAGTTCCAGAGCGATCTGGGGCGGCAGGGCCTGGGTGGCGATGAGATGTTCGCGCACGCTCTCGCTGACCATGCCGATCAGCTTCTCGGTCACCGATAGCGGAAGCACGCTGCGGTAGGCGACCGCGGCCAGGACGGCTTCTGAGCGGGTGAAGCGGTGGAGCACTGTCTGCAGGCCCGTTTCGGTGAAGGTGGCGTTGTCGTTGGCGCAGGCGACGCGGACCGCCTCCTCGCATCCGTGCTCGACAAGGGTGGCGGTGACCTTGGCGGACAGCTGCGGCCGGCGGGCGATCGCCGCCTGGCGGACGGGGCCGCCGAGGCGAATCACCTCGGCCAAATCGTCGTCGGTGAACGCGGGCGAAAAGTTCAACACCGGCAAGGCGATGCTTTCCACGTCGCGGGCCAGCTTCATGGCGATATCGCGCGGCAGGAGCGTCGAGGATTTCAGCGTGACAGCGAGGGCGCGGCGCACCAGTTCGGCGGCGTCTCCGGCCATGACCTTGAGGATCTCGTGGGCGTGGACGCGCTCTTCCTCGGTGAGGTCTTCGCGGTCCATCTTGCGGCAAAGCTTGTGGGCGGCCAGCGCCCTGTCGTCCGCCGTCGGCCCCTTGACCAACATGCGCAGGTCTTCGCTGGTCAGCGCGCCTCGCACTACGATCCCCCGAACGTCCGCCTCGCCGTCTGCCGCCATGGTCCCGCTCCCGAGAAGGTCCCTGGTTAACGGCTTAATCTTAATATTTCTTTGTGAGTGTTGCCGGCGGTTAAGGATCTCACGTAACCCCGTTACAATACTATTCGCCCTAAGCTGGACGTTCAGCCAAGGGATGTGTCTTGAGCGCGTTCTTCGAACCTCTGATCGACCTGTTCGTCGACGCGCCCGCCGCTCGCCGCGCCAGCGTGGACCTGCAAGGGCTGGAGGCGCAATCGGCGCTGCTCCCCTATGCCCTGATCTTCTTTGCGGTGGGATTGCCGATCTTCATCTGGGTCGGCTCGTTCGCCCACAACGCCGCCTGGGTGTCCGCCCTGCTTGTTCAGTTGGCCCTAAACTGGGCAATATTCTACGTGGTCGTCAGCTGGATGCGCCGACGACCGGACATCGCCGCCGATGTGGCTGCGCGAACCCGCATCCATGTCCTCGGGGGCCTCCTATGGGCCGCCGCCGTCGCCCAGATCGCCGCGTTTGCGGTCGCCGCCGGCCCGGCGCGAGAGGCCATTCTGCTGGTGGCTGTTGGGGCCGCTTGCGTGCTCTTCTTCTTCACCGCCCCCTCTCTGCCCAGCTTGCTTATTGTCGCGCCGGCGGCGGCGATCACCCCCATGATTGTGCTGCTCGCCAGCGAGACGACTCGCACTACCGCGACTATGGCCTGGGCGGCGATCGCGCTTTCGATGGCGGTGGCCTTGATGGTGAACGGCCTGCTGCGTCGCCAGTTCGCTATGAACAGCGAGCGCGAGCAGCTGATCGCTGCGCGGGCGGCGTCCTATGACGAAGCCCAGAGACTGGCGAAGTCCAAATCGGACATTCTCGCCACGCTCTCGCACGAGATTCGCAACGGCCTGACGGGAGTCGCGCACGTGCTTGTGGCCGCGACGGGCAACGGCGGACGAGCCGCCCCCTCGCGCGAGCAGCTATCGGCGGCGCTCACCGCAGCCCAGGACCTGATCACGGTCCTCAATGCGACCCTCGACACCGAGACGGCCCAGGCGGGCCGCCTCGCCGTCCACCCACAGCCGTTCGACGCGTGCCGCCTCGCCCGCAACCTGGTCCTGCTCGCCCGGCCGGAAGCCAACGCAAAAGGCCTGGAACTGACGGTCCACGTCGAGGAGGGCGTCGAAGACGCCCTTTCCGGCGCCGCGGTGGCCGATACGGTCCGGACAGGGCAGATCCTGACCAACCTGCTCAGCAACGCCCTGAAATACACGTCGCGAGGCCGCATCGAAGTGCGCATCCAGCGCCAGGGCGAGCATTGTCTGCGCATTGAGGTGGCCGACACAGGACCGGGTCTGAGCGTTGAGGAGCTGGAGCTCGCCTTCAAGCCCTTCAGCCGCATTGAGCGCACCGGGGTTGGCATTTCCGGCGCCGGTCTCGGACTATCACTGGCCCGCGACCTGGCGCGACTGATGGGCGGGCAGATTTGCGCCGAAAGCGCCGTGGGTGTCGGCAGCCGGTTCTGCCTGGACCTGCCCTTCGATCCCCTCGCCCGCCCGGCGCCGGATGCGTCGGACGAGATTCTGGCGCCGGGCGCCGCTCGCACCCTTAGAATCCTGATCGCCGAAGACGACAGCCTCAACGCCGCGATGCTGAGGGCGGTGCTCGAGCAGCTTGGCCACCAAGTCGCCCACGTCGCCGACGGCAAACGGGCGCTGGAACTGGCCCAGCTGTGCGAGTTTGACCTGATCATGGTGGATGGCCGTATGCCAGAGATGGGCGGGGCGGAGACCGTGGCCGCCCTGCGGGCTCTGCCTACGGCTGTGGCGCGCATTCCGATCGTCGCCGTCATCGGCGGCGAGGCTGATGAGGCCCAGGCCTGCGCCGAGGCAGGGGCTGACGCTGTGTTGCGCAAGCCGGTTTCGGTCTCCGGAGTGGCCCGGGTTCTGGCCTCGGCGGCGGGGTTGCGCGAGGCGCCGGCCCACACGAGCCGGACGGGGCTCGGCGACGCCGCCTAGCCGGTCAAGCGTGGTCCTTGGCTTCGCGGCTGGCCGACAGCACGCGCAGCATCTCGCTGGTGAACATCGAGCCTGCCAAACCGCCGCCGCCCTCGCCGCTGTCGCGTCCCCGAAGGAGCATCTGCGTCATCGCCTCTTCCTGTTCCAGGCGCTGCAACCGCCGCGCCGAGGCGTATTGAACAAAGGCGCCCTCGGCTTCGGCCGGCTGGCCCCGCTTGAGGTCGGAGGCGCCCTCGCCGCCGGTGCGTGTCAGATTGGCGTAAACCTCGGCGACGCTGGCGGCGCGGCCCTGGCGATAGAAGATCGTCGGGTTGGCGGCGGCGGCTTCAGGGAATATTCCCGCCGCATTGGCGCGCGGATTGGCCTGGTAGGCCTCGATCAGTCGGGCCGAGCCCTTGGGCCCCAGGAAGTGCGCCGCATAGAGTTCGCCGTTGGTCGGCGTGCGCCCCACGCGTCCGCGCAGATAGGACGCATGGTCGGAGGCCAGTTCCCCCGCCATCAGCGAGGCGGCCCGGGGATCCAGCCGCAGATCCATCACCGTCTTGCGCGCCTCGCCGCCAGCGACCCGGTAGCGACCGGAAGCGTCGCGCGAGATGAGTTCGGCGTATCGGGCGTAGCCGTATTTGGAGCCGTGCTGCTTGAGCGTGCCCAGCCAGGTCTGCTCGACAAACTGGAACAGCCCCGCGGCCGAGGACGTCTTGGCCTGGGCCTTGGGATTGTAGCCGCTCTCGCGCCGAGCAGTGCGCATCAGAAAGCCAAAGTCCACGCCCGTCGCCTGGGACGCTTTTTCGATGGCGGCGCCGACCGCGCCTCTGATGGACTCTATGGCCATGCCGCAAGGTGGCGATTTATGGTTAACGGGCCCTGAAGCGGCAGGGTGTCAATCGCCGAATCGGGAAGCCCAAAAAACGTCCGCCGGCTCACCGGTGCAATCGCCGGAAGCATGAGCGACGATCATCTGCGCGACCAGGGTCGCCAGCAACCACCCGTTTCGCCGTGCGCCGGTCGCCAGCAACACCCCCGGCGCGCGACTCGGCCCCACCAACGGGCGGCCATCGGGCGTCGCGGACCGCACCCCGGCGAAAGCCTGATGAGGCGCGTCTTCCAGTTCAGGAAACAGGTGGGCGGCGGCGGACTGAAGGCGCTTGGCCACCGCAGGGTCGCAGCGGCGGTCCGAGGCTCCCGGCTCCATGGTGGCGCCGGCCATGGCCCCCGCCGGGCCAGGCGCCACATAGACGGCCTCGCTGCGCACGACGGGGCCAAAGGATGGGCCGGCGCCGGCCAAGAAGCGGATAATCTGGCCCTTGATGGGCAGAAGGTGTTTCAGTTCCGGGGCCAAGCGGGCGGACTGCGGCGACGGATGGCCGCCGGCCAGGACGATCCAATCTGCGGGAAGGATGGAGCCGTCGCTGAGCAAGGCGGAGCCGCGCGCCGTTTGCACGACCGACGCCCGCACAATAATCCCACCTTTGTCGAGGAAGACCCGGCGCATCACCGCCAGCAGCGGCAGGGCCTCGATCCGCCAGTCGTCCGGAGTGAAGACCGCACCTTGCGCCGCCTGGAGCCCCGGACAAAGCCGTTCGGCTTCATGAGCCGACATCAACTCGGCTGCGGCGCCGACGGCGTGCAGCCGGCCCAGCCGCGCCCCCGCGGCGTCCGGCGGGCCAAGCCACAGGGCGCCTGACCGGTCGATCGTCCCTGCGGGTAGACCAAGCCTGTCGATGAACGCGGGCCATAGGTCGCGGGCCTGTTTCAGGATTTTGAAGTTTGGGCCGAGGCCTGTGTCCAGCACACTCTCGAGGGCCGGCGCCAGCATGCCCGCCGCCACTCCCGAGGCGTTGTCGCCAAGCGCTGCAGGGTCGGCCAGGACGACAGCGGCGCCGTTCTCGATAAGCCCCAAGGCGCAGGCGGCGCCGAGCACGCCGCCTCCCGCTACGACGATCCTGGCTCCCCGAAGGTCATCCACGGGGCCGCGCTCCCGTGGGAGCGCGGGTCAGACGGCCGCTTGAACGCCGTTCAGCGCGCTCGCGGCCGCCGCCCAGCCCGTGCGGAAATCCTGCGCCGCGCCCTTTTCCTGGAAGGTCAGGACCTTCAGGTCCAGGTCCGCCTGCGGATCGGAGTGCACCATCACATAGGGGGCGTCGTTGTCGGCCCATCGCTCCGCAGCCGCGCTGCAGCTGTGCAGAAACCGATTGAGGAAGTCCCCGAACAGGGTCGCCTCCTCGCCGTTGCGGACGGGCAGCCTGATCACGACATCTGACATTGAGGCTCCTCATTCGCACGTATACGGCCTAACGAGGCTGGGGTCCGCCGGGTTCCGGCGGCAAGCTTTCTGGAGGCGCTGAGCAGCGCACAAAAAAGCGGCCGGGCGTCGCCGCCGCGGCCGCTTCGATGGGGCCCGAGACGCGGCGGCTATTCGCCGAGGTCCTCGGAAATCAGGCCGATACGGTAGAAGCCGTCCACCTGAAGCTGGTTCACCACATTCATGAACTCGCGATACTTGACCGTGCGGTCAGCGCGGATCAGGACCGTCTCATCCTTAGGATTGGCGCCGCCGAGGCGAACGGCCAGATCGGCGCCGAGCCGTGACAGTTCAGTCGGGGTATCGACCAGGAAAATCTTCTCGCCTTCCTGAATGGAGATGTACGTCGGCTTCTTGTCGGTCGGCGGCTGGTTAATCGCCGGCGGGATATCAACCTTGATCGCCACGGTCGCCAGAGGCGCCGCGACCATGAAGATGATGAGCAGCACCAGCATGACGTCCACGAAGGGCGTCACGTTCATGTCGTGGTTCTGGCCGAGGTCGAACTTGCCGCCACCCCCGCCGGACATCTTAGCAGCCATGAAGACTCTCCGTTCAGACCCGCGCGGCGGGCTGTTGTCACCACTAGCCCCTTGCGGAGCGAATATTCCGACCGGCCTTAAAATTCGACGAAAGGCCGGTCGGCGGCTTCCATCGACGGGACGGGTCAGACCGGAGAGTGGTACCACCTCTCGGTCTCGAACCGAGGACCTCCAGATCCACAATCTGGCGCTCTAACCAACTGAGCTAAGGCGGCATGAGGGGCTAGGGTTTAGTCGTTGCGCCCTCGGCGATCAAGCCTTCCGGCGCCCCGCCTTCACTCACAATCCAGTCTCTAAGGTCTTGACAAATCGGGCCCCGGAAGTTGGTCCGGGGCCCGGTCTGGTTGGCTACTCAGCCGGTTGGAAGCGGATCGGGATGGACACCTCCGCGCCGTCGACCGGACGGCCGTCGGCAAGTTGGGGCCGCATCTTGAACAGCTTCGACAGCTTGATCGCCGCGTCGCCGAAGTTGAAGTCGCCCGGATCTTCCGAAACCACGTCACAGCTGGAGACCGTGCCGTTGGAGTTGACCCGGCAGCGGAGCACGACCCGACCGGCCTTGCTGACGCTTTGGGCCCGCGACGGATAGTACCGCGCCACATCCTCGCCCGAAGGCTTACGGATCCACTGCGGGTTGCTGATCACCGCGACGTGCGGAGGCTCAGGCGGCGCAGGCGGCGCAGGCGGCGGCGGTTCGATCCGCTTTTCCACCGGAGGAATCGGCAGAGGCGGCGGCGGCGTCACGTTCGGCGGCGGCGCGACCGGCGGGCGCGGTTGCACCCGGGGCGGCGGCGGCGGCGGCGTGTTCGGCGGCGGCGGCGGCGGGGGAGGAGGCGGAGGCGGAGCCGGTTTCACCAGCGTCGCTTCGATCTTCTCCTCGCCGAACACCTTGTAGGTCGGGTTGAACTTGGCCCGGTAGATCGCGAGGAAGATTACCCCGTGGACCAGGATCGAGGCGATGATCGCCGCTGGGATGGCGGCGCCGGCCTTCTTTCGGCGGGGCCGTTCATCGGTCAGCGGGTCGTAGGCTCGTTCGGGCGTTTGGTTTTCAGCCATGCTATGCTCACGCCCCTGGCCGGTTATTGTCCGCACCGATCAGTGCAACGCTGTAGTAGCCATTGTCCTGCAGCTGGTTCATGACGCCCATGAACTGCGAGTAGAGGACTTCCTGGTCGCCACGGATGAAAATGCGCTCGCGGGTAGGATCCCGTCTGCCTACGGCCTTTGCCAGGTCCGGACCCAGATCGGCGATGGACGTCGGGAAGTCCCCGATGAACAGCTTTCCGCCCTTCTGGATCGAGATATAGACCGGCTTCGGCGGGTTCTGGGAGGCCTTGGCGACTGCGGTTGGCAGGTCCACCTCGATGGTGACGCTCGCCAGAGGCGCGGCCACCATGAAGATGATCAGAAGAACCAGCATCACGTCCACGAAGGGGGTGACATTGATCTCGCTGTTCTGCGCAACCGAGTACCTGGAGCCCCCGCCTGGTCCTGAGAGTTTGGCGGCCATAGGGGCTTAGGCTCCCTTGTCTAGCTGCCGGGAGATGGCGTTCATGAGCTCGGCGATGAACCCTTCCGAACGAGAGCCGTAGTTGGCGATCTTGGTCTGGAAGTAGTTGTAGAAGATAACCGAGGGAATGGCGGCGAACAGACCGATGCCGGTGGCCAGCAGCGCCTCGGCGATGCCGGGGGCGACGACGGCCAGGTTGGTGGTGTTGGTGTTCGCAATACCGATGAACGAATTCATGATCCCGTAGACGGTGCCCAAGAGACCGATGAACGGTGCGTTGGCCCCGGTCGACGCCAGGAACTGCATCCCGCTGCTGAGCCTCTTGGAGAGGGTCGCTTGAACCGCCGACACCGCGGTGTTGGCGCGCATGATGGTCGATTCGCGGTGGTCGCCGTTGACCTGAAGGCCGGCCTGGCGGGACAGTTCGACCTCGTGGGCGGCCGCAGAGGCCATATCGGCCAGCGGGTTGCCTTCGAACTCTTCCGAGGAGGCGATACGGCCCATGTCGGCGATCGAGCGGGCGCCGCGGAAGGCTTCCAGGAACTTGTCGGAAGCGCGGTTCAGCGAGGCGAACTCGATCGACTTGATGACCAGCAAGGTCCAGGAGAGGACCGACGCCAGCAGCAGAAGCGCCATGATCGCCTGCACCACCGGGGTGGCGTCGATGAACATCTGAATCGGGGTCAGCTTGCCAGCGTGCTCCATTTGAGCGGGAGCGGCTTCGACGCCGCCGTTGTCGTTGGCGACGACCGCAGGATCAGCCGCGGGAGCCGCGTCAGCGGCGGGCGCCGCCGCGGCGTCAGCCGCCGGAGCCGTGGCGGCCGGGGGAGCCGCACCGGTGTCTTGCGCCAGCGCAGGCGCGCCGGTCATCAGCGCAAAAGCGCCCACAAGGGCCGCAAGAGAATTCATGGGTTTGATATCGAGCATCTGTCGCCGGTTCCTGGTTTGTCTCAAACATTTGGCCGAGGGCAGCCCCGCCTTGTGTGGCTGCCCGATTTCTCAATCTGTGCGGCGATTCAGTAGCTGAACCGTCGCCAGACTGTGTGTCGCTACACCCGAACCGTTACACATTCCTCTATCCGACGCGGCGAGAAAGGCATTTCGAAGGCGGATCCGACGACACCCCCTGTCGGAGGATGAAAGTCGCGCCGCCAGTAGAGACCGACGGTGCGCTCCAATGACAACCCCTTATCGCATCGTCAAGGGTCCCAAGAAGCAATTCTGCTCTGAGGGGAATACCGAATTGGACCGGTTTTTACTGCAATGCACAAATTATATACATTGGCATCACCGATTGCTATGACCCATAAGGGCGGAATCGTGCCGCAGCGCAGCAATTGCGGGCCGACTGAACCAAAGCCGCGCGAAATATGGTAAAAAATGCCTGGAAGCTAAGCCTGCCGGCCTCAACCCGAATCGCATCCGTCAGGGACGAGAACGCTGGGCGAAATGGTGCCTGGGGGCGGATTCGAACCACCGACACGCGGATTTTCAATCCGCTGCTCTACCAACTGAGCTACCCAGGCCCGCACGCGGGACGGCGGGCCGTCCCCATGGAGGGCGGTGCTATACGCAAGGGCGCCGTTGCAGTCTAGAGCCTTTGGCGTGGCCCTAGTCGTCCTCGGACACAGAGGGTGGGGCCTGAGCCGCCGGCTCATCTTCGGGCTGTCCGCCAATGGCGTAGCGTCCGGTGAACCACCGTTGCAGATCGACATCGGCGCAGCGGCGCGAACAGAAGGGGCGATAGGCCGCGGCTGCCGGCTTCTTGCAGATGGGACAGGGCGCGGCGGTCATGGCCGACCGATGATATAGCGCCCGCGGTCCAGGGCGCTATCTGCGACGACGGCGAATCGCCCGCCGATGCGATCGGCCAGGACCGGAGCGCGAGCCTGGGCCGCTTCGGCCACCTCGGGGGCGCAGCGGACCTCGAAGCGGCCGCCAGGATCGGCCCTCGCCTCCCGCTCCACCGCGCGCAGCATACGCACCGCCAAGGTCGCGGCGCTGGGGCGACCGTCAGGGTCGAGCAGGATCTCGGCGACCGGCCTGCTGCGCTGCGGCAGGCTCAGCTCCAGAGTCCCAAAGCGGGTGATGGGCCCGATGACGACGCCGGGCTGATCGGGCGCGAAGGCGATCTTGGCGGCGTTCATGATCGCCACGCCGTCGTGGCTGTGGCCAATCAGATCGATCACGATCAACCCCCCGAGGCCCTTGAGCCGTAAAAGACGCGCTGTCTCGCCGATCGCCGCCATATTGGTCTGCCGAGCGAGCTTCTTGGTCTCTCCGGCGACCCCGGATCGGCCGCCGAGATCGACATCCACAGCCACCAGGGCGCGGGTCGGCTCTATCGCCACCGAGCCGCCCCCCGGGAGGGGATGAACCACAGCGAGGGCCTCGGCCTCGGCCTCGTCGGCGATCTGGCGGGTTTCAGGATCCCGGTTGATTCGCGCGCGCTTGTCGTGGGCCTGAAGCCGCGCCTCCAGATTCAAGGTCCCCTCCAGGCGGCGCGGCTCGCCGTCCGCCGGCCCGCCTGAGCGGGCTACTGCGGCCTTTTCCCGCTGGGCCTCAGCGGTGATCTCGACATCAAGCATGGCGCCCTGCACCGGCGGCGCCCGCTCGGCCTTGAGACGCAAGACCGCATCGCGGCCGCCCAGATCCAGGAAGGCCAACCCGCCCAGCTTGTCGACCTGGACCACGCGCGCCGCATAGCGGTCGCCCACCCGGGGCTGGGACTCCCCCGGTCGCTCGATGAGCAGCCGTTCAGGGCGGCCGTCAAGCAGAACGACGGCGCGTGTCTCGCCCGGACCCCGGTCGATCAGTAGCTGGCGCTGGCTCATGACGATTCGGTCCGGCGCACGCCGCAGCCATCCAGCAGGTTCAGGGTCTCGTAGAGCGGCAGGCCGACGACGGCGCTATAGGAGCCATGCAGGCCGATGACGAACCCGCCCGCCCTGCCCTGCACCCCGTAGCCCCCCGCCTTGCCCTCCCATTCGCCGCCGGCCAGATATGCGGCGACCTCCTGGTCGGTCAGGCGCTTAAACTGCACCCGCGTCTCCACCAGCCGCGCCGACACGGGCCTTCCCGGGGCGGCGAGCGCCACGGCGGTGAGAACCTTGTGATTGCGGCCTGACAACAGCTTCAGGCAGGCGCGCGCTTCGGCCTCGGTTTGGGCTTTGGGGAGGACCCGCAGCCCCACGGCCACCACCGTGTCGGCGGCCAGGACAAGGCTGCCGGGCCGGCGCTGGGCGACGCACTCGGCTTTCAGACGCGCCAGTCGCATCGCCAGCAGACGAGGAGTCTCCTTGGGCAGGGGGCTTTCGTCCACATCGGCGGGCTCCACCGAGTCGGGCACGATTCCGACTTGGCGCAGCAGCTCAAGCCGGCGAGGGCTGGCGCTGGCGAGAACGAGCGGAACGGGCGGGCGGGGGCTGTCGATGGCGATGGCGCTCTTGTGCTGGTGCAAGGAAGGTTCAGCCCGGTTCGCGCCGGACAGCGGGCGACCCGAATCGGTGGACCAGCTTGCCCGCCAGGGTGTCGCGGAGTTGACGATAGCCGTCCAGCACCGCCTCGCGCGAGCCCTCGATCGCCGTGGGATCGAACAGCGGCCAGTGCTCCACCTCGACCGCACAGCCGCGCGCGACCCGGACGGCTTCGGCGTGGCTCTCGTCCGTGAACGAGATCACCAGATCAAAGGAATCGGCTTGCAGGTCGCCAAAGCCCTTGGCCGTGTGCTCGGCGATGTCGGCGCCGTGTTCCCTCAACACCTGCACGACCATGGGGTCCACGCCCGGTTCCGGCCGCAGGCCGCAGCTGTCGACATAGATTGCGTCGCCGTACAGATGGCGCGTCAGCCCCTCGGCCATGGGCGATCGCACCCGATTGAAATTGCACGCGAACAGGACGGCGGCCGGGGGTCGGTTCATACGACCCCGCGGCGGTGCAGGGCGCAGATCAGGGTGAACAGGCGCCGGGCGGTGTCTTTGTCCACCGCCACCTTGCCCTCGAGCCGTTCCTTAAGCACGCTTGCGCCTTCATCGTGCAGGCCCCGCCGGCCCATGTCCAGGGCCTCGATATGCGCCGTGGTGGCCGACCGGATGGCGTCGTAATAGCTCTCGCAGACCAGGAAATAGTCTTTGATGATGCCCCTGAAGGGCGACAGGGACAGCAGGTGACGACGCTCGAAGTCCGGCCCGATGATGTCCATACACAGCCGGTTCTCGGCCAGCGACAGCTTCAGCTCGAACGGTCCTGCGTCCGCGCCGTCCGGATGGAAGACGTTGGATTCCAGCAGGTCGAAGATGGCGATCTTGCGCTCATGCTCCTGTTCAGGAGTCGCGGCGGCCAGGGAAGTCTCGTCAATCGTGACGCGGGCCAGCCGACGATGATCGACCGCCTCAGTCATGACCCATCCGGATCGCCGCTGACAGGGCGTGGGCGGGCAGGCCCTCGGCGCGAGCCAGGGCGACCGTGTGCGGCGCCAGGCGGGCAAAGGCGGCCGGGTCGCACCGGACAATCGAGGTCCGCTTGAGGAAATCGTACATCGACAGGCCGGACGAGAACCGGGCCGCCCGGCTGGTCGGCAGAACGTGGTTGGAGCCCGCCACGTAGTCCCCGATCGCCTCAGGAGTGTAGCGGCCAAGGAAGATGGCGCCGGCATGACGGATGCCCTGCGACAGGGCTTCGGCGTCGTCCACCGCCAACTCGACGTGCTCGGGGGCGACAAGATTGACCAGCGCGGCGGCTTCGGCGAGCGGCGCAATGATGACCGCGCCATGGTCTCGCCATGAGGCGCGGGCGTCCGCTCCGGTGGCCAGTTCGTTCAGCTGCCGCTCCATCGCGGCCTCGACGGCGGCGGCGAAGCCCTCGTCGTCCGTGATCAGGATCGATTGCGCCGCAGGGTCGTGCTCGGCCTGGGACAGCAGGTCGGCGGCTATCCAGGCGGGATCGTTCGCCGCGTCGGCCACCACCACGATTTCGGAGGGTCCGGCCAGGGCGTCGATGCCGACCACGCCGTAGAGCCGGCGCTTGGCCGCGGTGACATAGGCGTTGCCGGGACCGACGATCTTGTCCACCGGAAGGATGGGGCCCGCCCCGTATGCCAGGGCGGCGACGGCGTGAGCCCCCCCTACCCGCCATATCTCGGTGACGCCCGCTTCCTGGGCGGCAGCCAGAACGGCCGGCTCCAGCCGGCCGGGCGGCGTAACCATGGCGATACGCTCGACGCCCGCCGCCGCCGCGGGGACCGCATTCATCAGAACGGTGGAGGGGTAGGCCGCCCGGCCGCCGGGCACATAGATCCCGACGGACTCCAAAGCCGTCCAGCGCCAGCCGAGATCCACGCCGTCCGCGTCGATGAACCGCGCGTCCGCAGGCCGCTGGCGCTCATGGTAATCCCGGATGCGGGCGGCCGCGAAAGCGATCGCCTCGCGCACCTCGGCCGGACATGCAGCCGCCCCGGCGTCTATCTCTTCAGCGGTGACTTTCAGACCATTTTCGGTGAGCGCCACGCCGTCGAACCGCTCGGCCAAGGCCAGCAGGGCCTGGACGCCGCCGGTCTTCACCTGGGCCAGTATGTCCGCCACGGCGGCGTCGACATCGAGCGCGGAGCCGCGGCGCTCGTCGAGAAAGGCGCTTAGCTGTTCTTGGAAGTCAGCACTGGTGAAGGCGAAACGTCTCATCACGCCCTACATCACGAAGCCGCCGCCCGGATGCAACCCCCAAGCAGGACGGCGGGCGACTGAGTCCGGCTAGTTCAGGTCGTGGGAGGGTCGCCGCCGCGTCGGCCACGGCGCCGAGACGTCCGCCAGCATGACGTCGATGCACTCCACCGCACAGCTCAACTCCCCCCCGCCGGCGAAGGTCAAGGTAATCTCCCCGCCGGGAGCGTCCCCAGGGTGAAAATCGATCGACAGCAGGCTGACAACCGCGTCCTTCGGTTCTCGGCGAAGGCGCTTGGCCTTCACCGACAGCACGCCTGACAACTGCAGCGCCGCGCGCACCCGCTCGCCGGTCAGGCCATCGCCGCTCTCCCAGCGGTACCGGTTCAGCAACAGCACCAGCCGGCGGGCCGCGGCCTCAAACCGCAGATCCCCGATCTGGGCCACAGAATCCTGCACGGCGGCCGATATGATCGTCAGATCGACCGCGTCCTCTGCCGCAAGACGCAGCTTGCGAGGGCCGGCCACGCCGCGGGCGGAGTCCGTTTTCACTGCTCGGCCGCCTCGCCCTTGATCCGGCGGACCTGGGCCCCGCAGGCGCCTAGCTTCTGTTCCAGCCGCTCGAAGCCCCGGTCCAGGTGATAGACCCGATCGACGACCGTCTCGCCCTTGGCCGCCAGTCCCGCGATCACCAGGCTGACCGAGGCCCGCAGGTCGGTGGCCATAACCTGGGCCCCATCGAGGTGATCGACGCCGCGCACCCGCGCCTCCCCGCCGTGTACGGTGATCTCGGCCCCGAGCCGGCCCAGTTCGGGGGCGTGCATGAAGCGATTCTCGAAGATGGTTTCGCGGATCACGCTCTCGCCGTCCGCCACGGTCATCAGGGCCATGAACTGAGCCTGCAGGTCGGTCGCAAAGCCGGGATAGACCCCCGTCTCGAACTCCACGGCCTTGAGGCGCCGCGCGCCGTTGCGGCGGATGGTCATACCGTCCGGGTGGCGGATGACCTCAGCTCCCGCCTCCTCGAGCTTATCCAGCGTGGCGTCGATGAAATTGCTGCGGGTCTTGGTCAGGCGCACCTCTCCCCCCGCCATGGCGGCCGCCAGGGCGTAGGTGCCGGTCTCGATTCGGTCGGGGATCACTGCGTGGGTTGCGCCGCCCAGACGCGCAACGCCGGTGATGCGGATAGTGGGGGTTCCGGCGCCTTCGATCTTGGCGCCCATGGCGGTCAGACATTCGGCGAGATCGGCGATCTCAGGCTCGCAAGCGGCGTTCTCGATCACCGTCTCACCTTCGGCCAGGACCGCGGCCAGAAGGGTGTGCTCGGTGGCGCCGACCGAGGCGAAGGGAAAGGCGATACGGGCGCCCTTGAGGCCCCGCGGCGCTTGGGCGAAGACATAGCCTTCGTGCAGATCGATGGAGGCGCCCAGGGCTTCCATCGCTTTCAGGTGCAGATCGACCGGCCGCGCGCCGATGGTGCAGCCGCCGGGGAGCGAGACCTTGGCCTGGCCCGTACGGGCGAGCAGCGGCCCCAGCACATTGAACGAGGCGCGCATCTGCCGGACCAGATCGTAAGGGGCGATGGCGCTGAGGATCTCCGGGGCGTGCAGGATCGTCTCGGCGCCGTCAGGGCCGTCGTCGGTCTCAACGATCTGAGCGCCAAGCCTCTGCAGAAGGCGGCCAAGAAAGCGGGTGTCGGCCAGGCGGGGCATGTTGGTCAGGCGCAGCGGCTGATCGGTCAGCAGGCTGGCCGCCATCAGCTTGATCGCCGAGTTCTTGGCGCCGCTGATGGGGATTTCCCCCTCTAGCCGCGCGCCGCCGATAATGGCGATTCGGTCCATGAACGCCTTCTAGCCCCGCTGCGGGCGGGTCCAATCCCGCGTCCCGTGTCGGGGCCGGGTTCTTACAGGACGCGGCGGCCGGCGCAAGCCGGCCTTCCCAAGGCGGGCCGGTCGGGACCGCCCGCCTGGGACGAAAAAAGGGCTGGTGCCGCCGGACAGGATCGAACTGTCGACCTCAGCCTTACCAAGGATGCGCTCTACCACTGAGCTACGGCGGCAAGAGGGCGGCGTATAGCGAAGGACGGCGGCGAGCCCAAGTGAATTCCACCCAAACAGGCGACGCGCGTAATACGCCTTGACCGTTCCGTCGGCCGATTTCACTTCAGGAGCATGGCCCGCCCGCCCGTCGACCCATCTCAGCCCCGCCCCGCCCCGCGAACGGACGAGCAAGAAGCGCGCCTCGCAGCCGCTCTGCGGGCGAACCTGAAACGGCGCAAGGCGCCCCGCTCCCTTCCAGACAGCGACGCGCCGGACTGAGGATTACGTCGCTGCGGAACCGCCCACGGCACGGCCGACCGCATCGCTTAGCTTGTCGCCCTCGCGTTTGAGCGGGGGCGCTGTTTCCGCGATAGGCGGCGGTTCTTCGCTGCTGGTGCGGACGCCCGCCGCGGCGGCGAGCTTATCACCGTGAGTCTTGATTGTCGGCTGATCGGGGGTCGCGCGCATGGTCATCGGAAACTCCTGGCGCCTGGATACCCGCCAAGCCTGCAAGCAACAGGCCCGGACACGCCATGGTTCCCCTATCGCCGGCCCTTTAGACGAAGCGCCTTCTTGCTCAGCGGCTTCAGATGCGGGTGCCGGCCCTCGATGTCCTTGAGCAGCGCCCTGGCCGCCATCAAGTGGCCGGGGAACAGGAAATCCACGGCGGAGGCCACCAGAGGCACGGGAACGCTGGACGCCGCCGTATCGACGCCCAGATAGGCCAGCATCCGGGCGATGGTCCCCGGCGAGGCGCCCCCGCGCAGGGCCTGGGCGATCAACCACCCCCCCGCGCTCACTGTGTAGATCGCGCCCGCCACGGGCACCCACGCCAGCATGCCGTCCAGCCCGATGCCGAACGGCCCTATCCCCACCAGCCGGTCCGAATAGCGTCGCAGCCTCTCGACCCGGCCGTGAATGAGGGCGATCTCGGCTGGGGTGGCGGCCATAGGGATCCTCTAGGCGAACAGGTCTCCTAGAAACACCACGCGGCGCTTTTCTTTCCCAGAGCGGATCCGCGAAATCAGCTCGGCATACTCCCGGCTGTCCTTCACGTCTCGCCGCCGGCCCTCGAAGTAGATGGTGTCGTCGATATGCTTGAGCAGCAGATTTGCCGCCCACTTGTGGCCGGTGAAGACGGCGTCGATCAGCCCGCCGACGCCCGGGAGCAGGCTGGAGAAGGTATCGATAATGAGGATGACCGCCATCTGCATCAGGATGGTGGTGGACGCCCGCGCCCGGGCGCCCTCCATCACCAGCAGGGTGCCGGCGCCGGCGCTATAGAGCTGCCCCGCGACCGGCACGAATCCGAGAATGCCGTCCAGACCGATGCCGACCGGGCCAACCCCGACGATGTTGTCCGACAGCTTGTTGATCCGCGCGATGCTGAGGCGGATGTTGTGCAGGTCCAGATGGGAACGGGCGAACATCGTGCGGTCTCCGGGCCCCGGCCGGGTGTGGGCGCCCCTTCGATCCTCACCTAGCAGTCTGGGCGCGGCCTGTGACAAGCCAAAGCGTGCGGATACGCCCAATGCGCTATATTCGCCGCCTATCACCTCGCGCCGAGCGCGAAGCGCACGGGAGTCAGCCGATGATCGTCACCACTACGGCCATGATCGAAGGCCAGCCGATCCAGCAGTATCTGGGCCTGGTCGCCACCCAGGCGATCCTCGGCGCCAACGTCTTCGCCGACTTCATGGCCAATCTGCGCGACGTGTTCGGAGGCCGGGCCGGCGGCTACGAGAAAATCCTGGCCCGCGCCCGCGACCAGGCGATGAAGGCGCTTCAGGACCAGGCCGAGAAACTCGGCGCCAACGCCCTCGTCGGCGTGGATATCGACTATAATACGGTCGGTCAGAACGGCGCGATGCTCATGGTGTCCGTGTCCGGCACCGCGGTGCGCATCTAGCCCCGGTGTTTGGGCTTGGCGGCGGGTTTGCCCCGGCGAGCGGCAGGCCGGGCAGTCGGCACGGGCGACACTTGCTCCGCGGCCGCCTCTGCCCGGTGCGCCACTGGCGCGGACGCTTCGGCGACCGGATCAGCGACCGGATCGGCGGCGATCTCAACCTCAACCTGGGCCTCGACTGGCGCAAGCAGGGCTGCGACTTCAGCGGGCGCCGGCGCTGATTCGACGGGCGCTTCGGGAGTCGCCGGACGCATCCAGCGGCTCATGCTCCAGGTCGCCGCACCCATTGCGGCCATGCCGGCATAGGCTGACCAGAGCGGCGAAAGGACGCCCATCTGCCACTGGATCATGCGGTTCATATACGGGTTAGAGATCGGATGAGCGGCGGAGCCGGACCAGGCCATGAGGATCGTCCTTGTGCTGACGCCGCAGATCGTGAGGCGAGCTGATTGTGCGGTGCAGCATACACCTTTGCGGATAGACCCGCAATCCTAGGCGGGACGCCAGAGCCGGGCGGCCCCGCCAGCATCGCCCAGCCGCTTCACAGCCCAGCGCGCCGCCGCTTCCATCGCCGGCTCGATCTCCGTCGGCGCTCCGACGATGGCCATTGCGCACCCGTTGAGCCTCAGCGGCTGATCCAGAGGCCGCAGACGGGCTTCGACGATCACAAGCCGAGGTGGACGGACGCTCTCCAGACCCGTGATGAAACGGTCGAAGGTGTCGAGGTCCTTGATTGGAACCCAGATGGCCATGGCGGCGCCGGGGTCGCGGCTAAGGACAGCGGCGACGGCCTCTGTGATCCTGCGATACTCGTCCGCCGCCTCGAACGGCGGGTCGATCAGGACCATCCGGCGCATTCCCAAGGGGGCCGCCCGCGCCGCTTGCTCATAGCCATCGCCCTGCAGCGCCTGCGCCTGGCCGCCGCCGTGCTTGCTCAGCGCCCGGGCCAACAGGGCATGGTCGTCTGAGCGCAGTTCGCAGCCTAGATAGGCGTCGCCGGGGCGCAGGCCCTGGGCGGTCAGGACCGGCGAGCCGGGATACAGCCGCAGCCCGCCGCCGGGGTTCACCGCCCGCACCGCCGCCTTGAGGGCGCCAAAGGCGGGCGGCGCATCTTCGTCGGCCATGAGACGCGCAATCCCCGCCTGCGCCTCCCCCGATTTAGCCGCCATCTCAGCGCCCAGATCATACAGGCCGGCGCCCGCGTGGGTGTCGAGCACCTGGAGCGGCGCCGGGTCGTGCCTCAGCGCCGTCAGGACCGCTGTCAGCGCCGCGTGCTTGAGCAGATCGGCGAAATTGCCGGCGTGATAGGCGTGACGATAATTCATGGGGTCCGGGGCGGCGAGGAACCTGGCTCTAGCACGCCTGCCCTATCGCCGCGCCAGCCACCGCGCAGCCTGTGCGGGGGATCGTTTATCTACGTCGCGATCGACCATCAGGCTCGCCTGCCGCATGCGCTCCACGGCGATCGTCCCGATCAACGGCGACAAGGCGCCCACTAAGCGTCGGTCATCGCTGCGGCCCGGCGCCAGGAGCAGTACCGCGTCATAGGACGGGATCGCGCCCTCAGGATCGCTCAACACCACCAGGTCCTGCGAGGCTATGCGCCCGTCCGACGAGAACGCGGAGATGACATCGACCTCGCCTGCCTGAACGGCCCGGTACATGAAGGTGGGATTGTAAGACTTCTGCGCCTTGAACTTAAGACCGTACGCGGCCTCGATCGCCTTCCACTCGGGGCGGGCCAGGAACTCCAGGTCGCCGCCCAGCACAAGCTGGCCGGAGCGGCCTTGCAGGTCAGCCAGGCTCTTGATTCCGAGCCGCTGCGCCGCGTCGCGCCTCATAGCCAGGGCGTAGGCGTTCTCAAACCCCAACGGCCCCAGCTGGGTGACGCCGTAGCGCGTCTTCAGGGCCTTGCCGAGTTCGGCGAGCATGACCTCGCGCGGCGGCGTGTCGGCACGCTGAAGGACGTTGGTCCACAAGGTGCCGGAGTAGTCCACATAGGCGTCGATCTCGCCGCCCGCCAGGGCGCGGAACGCCACCGCCGAGCCGAGCCCGTCCGTGCGCCGCACCGAGGCCCCCGCCGCCTCAAGGCGGCTTTGCATGAGGTCGGCAAGGATGAACTGTTCGGAGAAGTTCTTGGCCCCGATCACATAGGCGGGTTGTCCCCCGGCCATGGCCAGGGGCGCCAAGGCAAAGGTGGCGCCGCCGGCCAGACCGGCGACCCCGACGATGATCCGCCGCCGGTCGCGCAGCCGCGCTCCGGCCTCCACCAGACCCAGCAGGCCATCGACGATCAGGGCCAGACCCGCCGCCGCCGCGCAGCCGAACAGGACGAACACCCAGTTCTCCGTCTGCAGGCCCGAGAAGATGTAGTTGCCGAGGCTGGTCTGTCCGACCGGTGTCGACAGGGTCGCGGCGCCGATGGTCCAGACCGCCGCGGTGCGCACGCCGGCCATCACTACCGGCGCAGCGAGGGGAGCCTCCACCTGCCAGAGGCGCTGCGCCGGGGTCATCCCGACGCCGTCGGCGGCTTCAAGAACGGCCCGGTCGACGCCGGTCAGGCCGGCGACGCCGTTCCGCAGGATCGGCAACATCGAATAGAGCGTCAGGGCGAGCAGGGAAGGCAGGAAGCCGAGGGCCGCAAAGCCCGAGCCGCCGACCTGCCGGCTGAAGGCCGATAACGCCAACAGCAGCGGATAGAACAGGGCGAGCAAGGCCAGACCTGGAATGGTCTGGACGAGCCCGGCCGCCGCCATCAGCGGCCAGCGCACCGCCGGGCGCCGAGCGGCCGCGACCGCCAGAGGCAGGCTGATCACCAGGCCCAGCAACAGGGCGCTGGCGCTAAGGACGACATGCTGGCCGAGATAGTCCGGCAGCAGAGCCCAGGCGGCTGTGATCTGCTCATCCATGAGGTGATCTTCCGGAGATAAGATCATGGACGCGCTTGGATTGTCGTCGGGGCATATCCATCAGCGCGCTCACCGCCGGGTCAGGGTGGCCGGCCAAAAGCTGCGCTGGCGACCCGTCTGCGGCGACGCGGCCGGCCTGCATCACCACAATCCGGTCGGCGAGCAGGATCGCTTCCTGGACGTCATGGGTGACCATCACGGTGGTCAGTCCCAGGCGCTGATGCAGGGCGCGGTAGGCCTGGCCCAGGCTGTCCCGGGTCACCGGGTCGAGGGCGCCGAACGGCTCGTCCATCAACATGATCCGCGGGCGCGCAGCCAGGGCGCGGGCCACCCCGACCCGTTGCTGCTCACCCCCTGACAGGGCGGCAGGCTGACGATCGCCATAGGCTTGTGGCAAAGCGACCAAATCGAGGAGTTCAGCCGTGCGGGCTCTGATATCGGACGCAGGCCAGCCAAGAAGCGTTGGAACGACGCCGATGTTCTCGGCCACCGTCATGTGAGGAAAGAGGCCTATGCCCTGGAAAACATAACCTATTGAGCGGCGCAGATCTGCGGGGGACAGGCGATCCGCGACGCCCTCGATCACAATCTGTCCGGCGCTTGGGATCGCCAATCGATTGATGGACTTGAGCAAGGTGGTCTTGCCGGATCCGGACGCGCCGATGACGGCTACGAACTGACCCTCCTCGACGCTGAGTGTCACACCATCAAGCGCGTGCGCCTCGCCATAACGCTTGCGCAGATTCCGTATGTCGATGAGGACAGCCACCTACCCCGTGTCGCCCGCAAACGGCCAAGGGGCAAGTCCCGACGGCGGCGGGCTCAGCGAGTCTCGAGATAGTGGACGCTGAACAACTGCGCCGGGTCGGTCCAGCTTTCCACCGGCTCGAAGCCGGCCCTGCTTGCCAGAGCCGTGAATCCCGCCAGCGAGTATTTGCAGGAATCCTCGATGTGGATGGCTTCGCCCGCGGCGAAGTGGAAGCGGCGGTCCGCTACGACCGTCTCTTGCGCGCGCAGACTGACCAGATGGATCTCTATCCGGCTTCTCGTCTCGCTCCAGAAGGCGCGGTGACGGAAACCGGCCAAGTCGAAATCCGCGCCCAGTTCGCGATTGGCGCGGGCGAGCAGGTTCAAGCTGAACCGCGCCGTCACGCCGGCCGCGTCGTCATAGGCGGGCTCCAGGACCTCGCGGCCCTTCGTCAGATCGACGCCGACCAGCATCGCAGAGCCGGGGCCGAGCCGCAGCGCCCACAACGAGAGGAACGCCTCGGCCTCCTCCGGCGACAGATTGCCGATGGTCGAGCCGGGGAAGAAGCCGAGCCGGCGCCCGCCGCCGGGAATCTCCGGCAAGGCGAACGGCTGGCCGTAGTCCGCCGCCATGGCCGCCACGTGAATGTCTGGGAAGTCGGCCGCCACTGCTTCAGCGGCGCTGCGCAGGTGCTCGGCCGAGATATCGATTGCGACATAGGCGGCGGGCCGCTCCAGAGCGTCCAGCAGCAACCGCACTTTCTGGCTGGATCCGGAGCCAAGTTCGATCAGCTGGCAGTGCGGACCGGTCAGCTCGGCGACCCGGGTGGCCCGGGCGCGTAGGATGCCGGTCTCCGCGCGGGTCGGATAGTACTCAGGCAGGTCGCAGATAGCGTCAAACAGGGCAGAGCCGCGTGCGTCGTAGAGAAAACGGCACGGGATGGCCTTAGCGGGCTGGGAAAGTCCGCGCAGCACGGCGGCAGCGAACCCCTCCTGCTGCGGATTGAGGTCGTAGAAAGCCACCCGCCCGCCGGCCCGGCAGTCCTGGAGATCCACATCACGCATCGTCGGCGAGCCTCAGGCCGCTGAACGCCCACCGCGCGGCCGGCGCAAAGAAGTTGCGGTAGGTGACGCGCGCGTGGCCGGG
>Ga0105047_10003211_pt1 | contig 28880 bp, 21 predicted proteins | sample MAT04_FD_78384 | JGI IMG/M metagenome (GOLD analysis project Ga0105047, IMG submission 78384) | Freshwater microbial communities from Lake Fryxell liftoff mats and glacier meltwater in Antarctica - MAT-04 (megahit assembly) | ecosystem: Environmental > Aquatic > Freshwater > Ice > Liftoff... | reverse complement strand
TTGCTGCTGGGGCCCGGCGGAGCCGGTTCCGTGGCGGGAAGCTTGGACAATCGTAGCGACGATGGATTTGCTGCTGGGGCCCGGCGGAGCCGGTTCCGTGGCGGGAAGCTTGGACGATCGTAGCGACGATGGATTTGCTGCTGGGGCCCGGCGGAGCCGGTTCCGTGGCGGGAAGCTTGGACGATCGTAGCGACGATGGACTTGCTGCTGGGCCCGGCGGAGCCGGTTCCGTGGCGGGAAGCTTGGGGGGGAGAGAGGTCAGCGCTACCGGTGCCGATAATGCGGGCGCATGTTCTCCGCCATTCTCGCCATCAGCCTCGGCGCCGCGCTCGGCGCGCTGTCGCGCTGGGGCCTGGGTGTCGGGCTCAACCACCTCTTTCCGGCGCTGCCGCTGGGCACGCTGGTGGCCAATCTGGTCGGCGGCTACCTGATCGGCCTGGCGCTGGCGCTCTTCGCACAGCTGCCGCAGCTGACACCCGAGTGGCGGCTCTTCGTCATCACCGGTTTCCTGGGCGGGCTGACGACCTTCTCCACCTTCTCGGCCGAGGTCGTGCACGCGCTGCAGGCCGGGCGCACCGGCTGGGCTGCGGCCACGGTGGCCACCCACGTGCTGGGCTCGTTGCTGCTCACGCTGGCCGGCATGGCCACGCCGGCGCTGCTCAAGGCCTGAGCACTACCCATCCTGGGGCGTGGCCTCTAGAGGGCGCACCTAGAATCGAGCCGCAGTTTGGGGCCCGGTTTGTGGCCCGACATGGCGGCCGCTGGCCGCGGAGACCCCCCGAAGATGACCCCTGCCGAGATCCTGGCCCAGTACGGCCCCCGCGAAGCGATGGCGTACGACGTGGTCGTCGTCGGCGCCGGCCCGGCCGGCCTGGCCACCGCCATCCGGCTCAAGCAGTTGAACGCCGGCATCTCGTTGGTGGTGCTGGAAAAGGGCAGCGAGCCCGGCGCGCACACGCTGTCGGGCGCGGTGATGGACCCGCACGCGATGAACGAGCTCTTCCCCGACTGGAAGGAGCGCGGCGCGCCGCTGAACCAGCCGGTGACCGGCGACGAGGTGCTCTTCCTCGGCGCGACCGATGCACGCACCATGCCCGACTGGCTGCTGCCCGACTGCTTCCACAACACCGGCAACTACGTCGTGCGCCTGGGGGCGGTGACGAGGTGGCTGGGTGAGCAGGCCGAGAGCCTGGGCGTCGAGATCTTCCCCGGCTTCACCGCCGCCGAGGTGCTGTACGACGAAGCCGGTGCCGTGCGCGGCGTGGCCACCGGCAACCTCGGCATCGGCAAGGACGGCCAGCCGCACGAAGGCTTCCAGCTCGGCATGGAACTGGTGGCCAAGTACACGGTGTTCGCCGAAGGCGCGCGCGGCCACCTGGGTAGGCAGCTGATCGCGAAGTTCCAGCTCGACAAGGGCCGCGACCCGCAGAGCTATGCCCTGGGCGTGAAGGAGCTGTGGGAGATCGATCCGGCCAAGGCCAAACCCGGCCACGTCGTGCACACCGCGGGCTGGCCGATGGACGAGCACACCTATGGCGGCGGTTTCCTCTACCACCTGGAAGGCAACCTGGCCACGGTGGGCTTCGTCACCGGCCTGGACTACCAGAACCCCTGGCTCAGCCCTTTCGAGGAAATGCAGCGCTGGAAGACGCACCCGGCGATCCGCGCGCACCTGGAAGGTGGCAGGCGCATCGGCTACGGCGCACGTGCCATCGTCGCCGGCGGGCTGCTCAGCATTCCGAAACTCGTGTTCCCCGGCGGCATGCTGGTGGGCTGCGAGGCCGGCACGCTGAACGCGGCGCGCATCAAGGGCAGCCACGCCGCCATCAAGACCGGCATGCTGGCCGCCGAAGCCGTGGTGGCCGCGCTGGCCGCCGGCCGCAGCGCCGACGAACTGGACACTTACCCCGCCGCCTTCGAGAAGAGCTGGCTGCACGCCGAGCTGAACCAGGCGCGCAACTTCAAGCAGTGGTTCAAGCAGGGCAACACCGTGGGCGCCCTGATGACGGGCGTCGAGCAGTGGCTGCTGCCCAAGCTGGGCTTCAAGAGCCCGCCGTGGACCCTGCACCGCACGCTGGCCGACCACGAACGCCTGCATGCCGCCGGCCAGGTGGCGCCCATCAACTACCCCAAGCCCGACAACGTGCTGACCTTCGACCGCCTGAGCTCGGTCTTCCTCAGCGGCACCAACCACGAAGAGAACCAGCCCGGCCACCTGACGCTGAAGGACGCGTCGGTGCCGGTGGCGGTGAACCTGGAACGTTATGCCGGCCCCGAGGGCCGCTACTGCCCGGCCGCGGTCTACGAATACGTGAAGACGGCCGACGGTGCCGACGCGCTGCAGATCAACGCGCAGAACTGCGTGCACTGCAAGACCTGCGACATCAAGGATCCGACGCAGAACATCGTCTGGGTGACGCCCGAAGGCGGCGGGGGCCCGAACTACGCCGGGATGTGAGCACGGCCGGCAGACCCTGATGCCGGCCTGCCGCGTGCACGCGCGACGCATCGCGCCCCCCTAGACCGGGCAGCGCTTGGCCATGTGCACGCTTGCCGCCGCGCAGTAGGCTAGGGCCTGCATGACGGTCGGGGCCGAGCGAACTGCATCGAACGGCCGACCGCGTGATCACAAGCGGACGGAGTTCGAAGATGCACGACATCGAGACCCCTCGGCGGCCAGGCGGCCACCTCCCATGGCAGTTCGGCACGGCTGCGGCTGCGGCTGCGGCCGCGGCCGGCCTGCTGGCCACTGCGGGCTGCGCGCCCCTGCCACCCGCCGTGCCACAGGCCACCGCTGCGCCCACGCCGGCAGCCGTTGCGACGCCGGCACCGGCCCCGGTTCGCCCGCCTGCACCCGCGGCGCCATTCGAAATACGCCTGGGCGGGCTCAGCTTCGTGCCGAAGGCAGCGCGGCCCGACTGGGATGCGCTGTTGAAAACCCGCGACGGCCCGCGTGTGCATGCGCTGCTGCAGTTGAACGAAGTGCCCGACGAGCACACGCGCGCCGCGCTGGCACAGGCCGGCGTCGATCTGGTCCAGGCGCTGGGCGGCACCACGTACGCGGCCAGCGTGGCCGGCGCGCTGGACCGCTCGGCTGCCGTGCTGGCTTCGGTGCGCTGGTCGGGCCCCTATGAGCCGCAGGCCAAGTTGTCGCCACAGCTGGCCCAGGATCGGGCCAGCGCCCACGCGCGGCGCGTTCCCGGGCGCATCGAGGTCCTCGCCACCCTGTTCGAAGACGCCGACGCCGCGGCCACGATCGCGCGTGCACAGGCCCTGGGCGCCGAGCTCGTGACTCAGCTGCCTGCGGCCCGCGTGCTTGTGCTGCGGCTGCCGGTGGGCGGCGAGCACGCATTGGCGCGCCTGGATGCCGTTCGCCACATCGAACCTGCCACCGCAGCCGGCAGCAACGAGAGCGAGCGCGCGCGACAGTTCATCGGCGCCGACGCCGCAGCGATCGCGCCGAACCGGCCCGACGGCACCGGCGTGCGCGTCGGCGTGCTCGAAGGCGGCCATGCGCAGACCAACCACGTCGCTTTCGGCAACCGCGTGCAGCAAGGCGACACCGGCACCGCCGCGCCGTTGGATCACTCGACGATGACGATGGGCATGATCCTGGGCAGCGGCGCAGGCTCGACGGCCGCCGGCGCGGCCACCGCCAACCGATGGCGCGGCATGGCGCCTGCCGCCAGCGGACGAAGCTACAGCTTCCTGACCACCGCCACGCCGGTGGCCGACTACATCGGCGACGTCACCGATGCAGTGCAGAACGACGGCGTGCACGTCATGAACAATTCATGGGGTGATTCCGACTGCGCCGTGCTCGCCTACGGCGCCTACGTCGGGCGCGCGCCGTTCCTCGACGGCGTCGTCAGGGGCTCGCTGGGCCGCCCCGTGCCCATCGTCTTCTCGGCGGGCAACGACCGCGACGGCTTTTTCAACCGCAGCACGCAGCAGAACGACACCGGCTGCATCGGCAACACCACGTCGCCCTTTGCCAACTACCGTTCCATCAACCACCCCAAGGCGGCGAAGAACGTGATCGTGGTCGGCGCCATCGACTCGGCCAACAGCGCGATGAGCATCTACAGCAGCTGGGGCCCGACGCTGGACGGCCGCATCAAGCCCGACGTGGTGGCCGCCGGGCACCACAACGGCGCTGCCAGCAACGGCGTCACGCGCATCGACATCGCCTTCGGGCAACCCACGGGCAACCCCAACCAGCAGGCCTACCGCACACCCATCTTCGCGCAGAACTTCGTCTATGGCTGGTATTCGCAGACTTCCAGCGCCGCAGCCGAAGTCACCGGCGGCGTCGCGCTGATGATCGACGGCTGGCGGCGCGCCTTCGCGCAGCGCGCCGACCCGCTGCCGTCGACGCTGCGCGCCGCGCTGGTGCATACCGCCAACGACCTCAACGATGCCGGCACCACCTGGTACCGGCGTGGTCCCGACTACGCGTCGGGTTACGGCCTGGTGCGCATCAACGAGGCGGTGGCCGCGCTGGAACGCGGCGACGCCATCGAAGGCTCGGTCGCGCACGGCAAGTCGGCGCGCTACTTCGTCAACGTGGCGGCAGGTGCGCCCGCGCTGCGCGTCACGCTGGCCTGGGACGACGAAGCCGCACCCGAGGGCGCCAACCCGGCACTCATCAACGACCTCGACCTGGTGGTCACCGACCCCGCCGGCACACGCCGCTTCCCGTGGACACTGGACCCTGCAAACCCGGCGGTCGACGCCGTTCGCACGCAGGAGAACCACGTCGACAACCTCGAGCAGGTGCTGGTCGACACTCCCGACGCCGGCACCTGGACCGTCGACGTGCGCGGCACTGCGGTGCCCAGTGGCCGGCAGAACTTCTCGCTGCTCGCGCCCAACGGCTTCAGCCGTCGGCCCAGCGACCTGATGCTGGCGCTGGACATTTCGGGCAGCATGTCGTCGCCCGCCGCGCCGGGCGGGCTCGAGAAGATCGAGATCCTGCGCCGCTCGGTGCGCCTGCTGCTGGAGACCTGGAGTCTGCATGCCCTGGCGCAGGACCGGATCGGCCTCGTGACGTTCAGCAGCACGGTGGGCACCACCCCCGGCAGCGCGCCGAATCTGCTGCCGCTGCAGGCCAACCTGACGGCGCTGAACACGGCCGCGGGCGCACTCACAGCTTCGGGTTGCACGGCGCTCGGCGGTGCCGTGCAGATGGCACTCGACGGCTTCGAAGCGGCTTCGCCCAACAAGCGCTCGATCCTGCTCGTCAGCGACGGCATGCAGTCGGCCAACCCCTTCGTCGGCGAGGTCGGCACGCCCTCGCGCCTGCGCGTGGCGGCGTTCCCGCCGGGGTCGGCGCTGCCGTTCGACGCGTTTTTCTGCACCACCACGCCAGCCGCCGGGCCGGGTGGCGCGGCCATCGTGCCCGACGGCATCAACCTCGCCGACCATGGCGTCGAGCTGCACACCATCGGCGTCGGCGTCAACGGCAATGGCTTCCAGCAGCTGATGGGCCGCCTGGCCAGCGAGAACAGCGGGTTGAGCCACTTCACGACCACGCCCGATGCCAGTCTGGACCTGCTCTACATCAACGACCTGGTGCGTGCACTGAAGTCCAACACGCTCGAGATCATCGAAGCCGGCAGCGGCACGCTGGCCGCAGGCGGCCGTCGCGACCTGAACTTCCCGGTCAACGGCACCAGCCGCTCAGTGAGCGTGGTGCTGTCATGGCCAGGCGCGGCGCAGACGGCCGCCATTGACGCCAAGGTGCACGGCCCAGGTGGCGCCGTGCTGCAGCCCGCCCGCCTGCGGCAGGGCCCGTTCTTCACCGTGATGCGCTTCGATCTTGGCACCGCAGCGCCGGCAGGCACTTGGCGCCTGGCGCTGTCGCGCACGGGCACGGCGCTGGGCTACCAGGTGTCGGTCATTGCCGACGAGACCTGCTTCCACTACGACTTGCAGACGCCGTCGCAGCCGCTTCCAGCAGGCGCATCGGCGTCGCTGACGGCGCGCCTGTCCGGCGGCGGCCGTGCCTTGTCGGCGCCCGCCGCGGTGCAGGCCGTCGTGGCTGCGCCGGCCACGGCGCCGGGCAATCTGCTCGCCAGCCACGTGCCGGGCACACGTGCGGCGCGCAAGTACCTGGCAGCCGTGCGCGCCGGTGCCTGGGGTGAGCTGCCGTCCGCCCAGGCGGTGGTCGAGGCGGCGGTCGCCGAACTGGCGAAGGCGCCCGCCTTCGTCGAGCGCGCTGCCGCCAAGCGCACGAGTGCACTCAAGTTGGAAGCCGTGCCGCCGCGCAAGGGTGTGCCGCCGTCGCTGATCGGTGAATCGCGTTTTGCCGCGCTGGCCACCGAGTTGCAGCGTGCCGGCGCCTACACGGTCCGGTGGCAGATCGCCGGAGTCAGCAGTTGCGGCCCGGTTCAACGCGAGGAACTCGGCAGCTTCGTCGTGACGCTGGGCCGGATCGACCTCGCCGCGAGCAAGCTCACGCAGACGCGCACGCGGCGCGGCACGGTCGCGGTGACGCTCAAGCCGGTCGACGCCGCGGGCAACCTGCTCGGGCCGGGGCTCGCCAGCCGGGTGGCCATCGATGCCGAGGGTGCCAAGCCCGTGTCCGAAGTCGTCGACCTGCTCGATGGCCGCTACGCACGCGTGTTTGCAGCGGGCGGCAAGGGCAGGAGCCTGGTGCCACGGGTGACCGTCAACGGTGAACTGCTGGCCACGCGCCGCTGACCGCCACATCGGGCCGGGACGGCAGCGGCGGCACTCCACTGCGCCGCAGGCCGCCGGCTTCGGCGCCCAGGCCGGTATACGCCGGGCGTTGCCGTTGGCGCGTGATCAGCCCGCGGCCAGCGTGCGCACCGCACGGCCCACGCCGTCGCCGACCGGGATGCCCTGCACCCGCAGCGCCGCCTCGACACCGCCCAGGGCGCCCAGGATCATGGCCGGGTTGCAGTCGCCGAGGTGGCCGATGCGGAAGGCACGCCCGGCCAGCGGGCCCAGGCCGCCGGCCATCGCAACCTGGAAACGTTCGCGTGCCACGGTGCGCAGGGCGTCGACGTCGGTGCCCGCCGGCACCGTGATCGTGGTCACGCTCACCGAGCGTGTGACCGTGTCTTTTGCGAACAAGCCCAGGGCGCCTGCCTCGCCCCAGCCTTCGACGGCCGCGTGCACGGCACGCGCCAGCAGCGCGTGGCGTTCGAACACGGCGGGCAGGCCTTCGTCGAAGATCAGCCCGAGCGCCGCTTCCATGCCGAACAGCAGGTTCTGCGGCGGCGTGCCGCAGTACTTGCGGTAGCTCAGCGCGCTCTTGCGCAGCAGCCAGCTCCAGTAGTAGCGCGGCGCGGGGTTGGCCTCGGCCACCGCGAAGGCGCGTGCATTGACGGCCACGAAGCCCACGCCCGGCGGGCACATCAGGCCTTTTTGCGACGCGCCCAGCGCCACGTCGACACCCAGCGCATCCATCGCGAACGGCGCCGCGGCCAGCGAGGCCACCACGTCGGCCACCAGCAGCGCCGGGTGGCGCGCGGCGTCGATGGCGCGGCGCACCGCGGCGAGGTCGCTGGTGACGCCGCTGGAGGTGTCGGTGTGCACCGCGAACACGGCGCGAATGGCATGGTCGCGGTCGTCGCGCAGCGCCTGCTCGACGGCCGCGGCGTCGATGGGCCAACCTTCTTGCCAGGCCGTGCGCACCACCTTGCGCCCCAGCGCCTCGGTCTGCACGGCCCAGCTCTCGCTGAAGTGGCCGGTGCCGGCCACGAGCACGGTCTGGCCGATGTCGGCGACGTTCTCGACCACCGCCTCCCACGCGCCGTGGCCGTTGGCGGCATACAGGAAGACCTCGGCCGCTGCCGTGTGAAGCAGGCGCTTCAGCCCGGTTTCGACGGCGGCGATGTTGGCGTCGACCCGCGGGTCGCCCAGGTCCATCGGCTGGCGGCTCATCGCATGCAGCACGGCGTCGGGCAAGGGCGTGGGCCCGGGCGAGTGCAGGAAGCGGCGGCCGGGGATGCGGGCGGGTGTGGTCATGCGCCGATGCTAAGCGCGCACACGCCATGAGGCCGTTGACAAGTCCACCGCCCGCCTCTAAAGTGATATCACTTTAATTTCACTTCCGGAGCCATGTCATGGCCGATACGATGATCCGAAGCCACGAGCGTGCCGCCGCCACGCGCAGCGGCTATCCGATGGCCGCACTGGGCATCGCGCTGGTGCTGGCGGTGCCGCTGCTGGCCTGGCTGGCTGCGCAGGGCGGCCTGCGGCTGCTGTTCGCGGTGCCCTTCCTGCTGGTGGCCGGCATCGCGCTGCTGGTCGGCCTGTACATGCTGCAGCCCAACGAAGCCGCCAACCTCACGCTTTTCGGCGCCTACAGCGGCACCGACCGCAGCGAAGGCCTGCGCTGGGCCAACCCGCTGGTGCGCAAGCGGCGCCTGTCGCTGCGTTCGCGCAACCTCAACGTGGCGCCGCTGAAGGTCAACGACCTGCGCGGCAACCCGGTGGAGATCGGCGCTGTCGTCGTCTGGCGCGTGCGCGACACCGCGCAGGCGGCCTACGACGTCGACGACTTCGAGAACTACGTCAAGGTGCAGGCCGAGGCGGCGATCCGCCACCTGGCGTCGAGCTACGCCTACGACGACGGCGAAGACCTGCCCCCGGGCGCGCACACGCTGCGCGGCGGCATGGAAGCCGTCTCGGCCGCGCTGCGCGATGAACTGCAGGCGCGCTTCGACGCCGCCGGCGTCGAGGTGCAGGACGCCAAGCTCAGCCACCTGGCCTATGCACCCGAGATCGCGCAGGTGATGCTGCGCCGCCAGCAGGCCGAGGCCATCGTCAGCGCGCGCCACAAGATCGTGCAGGGCGCGGTGGGCATGGTCGAGGCCGCGCTGCAGGGCCTGAGCGAACGCAACGTGGTGCACCTGGACGACGAACGCAAGGCCAGCATGGTGAGCAACCTGCTCGTGGTGCTGTGCAGCGACCGCGAGACGCAGCCGGTGATCAACACCGGCACGCTCTACACCTGAGTCGCGGAGGGTCCATGCGGCATGCCGTCTATTCGCACACCCAGGCGCTGTGGCTGCTGTGGTTGATCTCGCTGCCCATAACGGCGGGCGTGGGCGCCTTGCTGGTGGCCGAAAAGGGCGCGGCAGCCTGGCCGGGTGTGGCGGTGCTGGTGCTGGTGATGGCCGGCGCGCTGCTGGTGCTGGGCAGCCTGACGGTCGAGGTCGGCGAAGGCCGCGTCGCATGGCGCTTCGGCGTGTTCGGCTGGCCGCGCTGGAAGCTGCCGGTGGAGCAGATCGTCGGCGTGGAAGTCACGACCAGCACCTTGCTCGAAGGCTGGGGCATCAACCGAACGAAGACCGGCATGCTCTACAACGCCCATGGCCTGCAGGCGGTGCGCCTGCAACTGCGCGACGGCCGCACGCTGCGACTGGGCAGCGACGAGCCTGAGCGCCTGGCCGGGTTCATCGCGGCCCGGCTGCCGCCGCCGACGCCCGCCCGCAGCCCGCACCGAACGCGGCCGAGCTGAGCGCCCACGCCCGCAAGCATGGCCAGCCCCGGCAAGAAACACTTTCCGCTGCGCATCGACCCGGCGGTCTGGGCCGAGATCGAGCGCCTGGCCGCGCAGGAGTTGCGCAGCGTCAACGCGCAGGTCGAGTTCCTGCTGCGCGAGGCGCTGGCGAGGCGCGGGCGCAAGCTGCCGCCGCCGGCGCCCGCGCCGCCGTCGGGCGGCGAGTGAGGCGCGCCGTCCAGGCCGGCCGCGTCAGGCCTTCCAGTCCGGCGGCCGCTTCTCGATGAAAGCCTGCACACCTTCCAGCGCCGCGCCGTCCATCATGTTGCAGGCCATGGTGCGGCTGGCGTCGGCGTAGGCGGCCTCGATGCCGCCTTCGAGCTGGCGGTAGAACAGCGCCTTGCCCAGCGCCAGCGCCACGTGCGGCTTGGCGGCGATGACGGCAACGAGTTTCTCGACCTCGGCGTCGAGTTCGGCGGCGTCGACGACACGGTTGACCAGTCCCTTCTCGCGCGCTTCTTCGGCGCTGATGAAGCCGCCCGTCACCAGCATCTCGAAGGCCGCCTTGCGGTGCATGTTGCGGCTGAGGGCCACACCCGGCGTGCTGCAGAACAGGCCCAGGTTGACGCCGCTGACGGCGAACTTCGCTTCGCGCGCGGCCACCGCCAGGTCGCACATCGCCACCAGCTGGCAGCCGGCCGCGGTGGCGATGCCGTGCACCCGCGCGACCACCGGCACCGGCAGCTTCTGGATGCTCATCATCATGCGGCCGCATTGCGCAAAGAGCCGCTCGTAATAGTCCATCGAGGGCTCGGCGCGCATCTCCTTCAGGTCGTGGCCGGCGCAGAAGGCCTTGCCCGCGGCGGCGATCACCACCACCCGCGCTGCCGGGTCGTCGGCCACGAGGTGCAGCGCGGATTGCAGCGCCTCGATCATCGCTTCGCTCAGCGCGTTGAAGGCCTGCGGGCGGTTGAGCGTCAGCGTGACCACGCCGCGCGCGTCCAGCGTGCGCAGTACCAGGGTTTCGTCGTTCATCGTGGGTCTCCTATTCGAAGGACGCGCCGCCCTTGGCGCGCTCACGCAGCTGGAACTTCTGGATCTTGCCCGTGCTGGTTTTCGGGATCGGCTCGAAGCGGATCTCGCGCGGCACCTTGTACCCCGCCAGCAGGCCCTTGCAGTGGGCCACGAGTTCGGCCGCGGTGACGGTGCTGTCGGCCTGGGTCTCGACGTAGGCCACCGGCGTCTCGCCCCACTTGGGGTCGGGCCGCGCCACCACCGCGCAGGCCAGCACCGCGGGGTGGCGGTAGAGCGCGTCTTCCACTTCCAGGCTGCTGATGTTCTCGCCGCCGCTGATGATGATGTCCTTGCTGCGGTCCTTGATCTTCACGTAGCGGTCGGGCTCCATCACCGCCAGGTCGCCGGTGTGGAACCAGCCGCCCTCGAAGGCCTTTTCCGTCGACGCCGGGTTCTTCAGGTAACCCTTCATGACGATGTTGCCGCGGAACATGATCTCGCCCATGGTCTGGCCATCGGCGGGTGTTGCCGCCATCGTTTCGGGGTCGAGCACGGTCATGCCTTCCTGCAGCATGTAGCGCACACCCTGGCGGCCGTTCAGGCGCGTCTGCTCGGACAGGCTCTCGCCGGCCCAGCGCTCACGCTTCACCGCCACGCTGGCGGGCCCGTAGACCTCGGTCAGGCCGTAGACATGCGTGATGTCGAAGCCGAGCTTGGCCATGCCCTCGATCATCGCCGCCGGCGGTGCGGCGCCGGCCACCATGCCGCGCACCTGCTGGGTGATGCCGGCGCGCCATTCGGCCGGCGCGTTGATCAGCAGGTTGTGCACGATGGGCGCGGCACAGTAATGGTCGACACCGTGCTCGCGCATCGCGTGCAGGATGGCCTGGGCGTCGACGCGGCGCAGGCAGACGTGCGTGCCGCCCAGCATCGCCACCGTCCACGGGAAACACCAGCCGTTGCAGTGAAACATCGGCAGCGTCCACAGGTAGCGCGGGAAGTGCGGCATGGTCCAGGTCGACGCGTTGCACACCGCGTTGAGGTAGGCGCCGCGGTGGTGGGTGACCACGCCCTTGGGGTCGCCCGTGGTGCCGCTGGTGTAGCTGACGGCAATGGCGTCCCACTCGTCGGCCGGGCCGTCCAGCCGCGGCAGCGGCGCGTGGGCGGCGAGCAGGGCCTCGTAGTCGTGCGTGCCCAGCCGTTCGCCGGGGCCGGCGTATTCGCTGTCGGCGACGTCGATGACCACCGGCGTGCGGCCGAACTCGTCGCGCAGGATGCGCAGCGCCGCGCCCATCACCGGCGCGAACTCGCGGTCGGTGATGACGACGGCGGCCTCGCAGTGGTTCATCTGCCAGGCCAGCAGCAATGCATCGAGCCGCGTGTTCAGCGTGTTCAGCACCGCGTTCAGTGCCGGCACGGCGTAGTGCGCCTCGACCATCTCGGGTGTGTTGGGCAGCATCACGCTCACCGTGCTGCCGCGCGTCACGCCCAGGGCGTGCAAGGCGGCCGCCAGGCGCGCCGAACGGTCGCGCGTCTGCGCCCAGCTGTACCGGCGTGCGCCGTGCTCCACGGCCGGCAGGTCACCAAAAACTTCGGCGCTGCGTTCAACGAAGCTCACCGGCGACAGCGCCACGAAATTGGCCGCGTTACGGCCGAGCTGCTGTTCGTAGATGTTCATGGCACTCCGGTGCACGACGGCGAGGTTGGGCAGGAATGGTACGCGCGGGCCGGCACGCCCCCGGTACGACAGGGCGGTGTGGCCGGGTCCGTCAGGTTCGGTGCGGCCGGTCCGTGTAAAACCGCAGGTCCATGGCCGAGACACCGACCACCCCCGCCTGCAGCCACGGCGACCCGCGCGCTGGCGCAGCCCAGTCCGGCGGCCGACCCCTCGTCGCTTCTCTGTCGGTCGCGGCGCTGGCCGCCACGCTGCTCATCGCCTACCTGCTGTGGACGGCGCGCCAGGATGCGATCAGCACCGCGCAGACCACGGCGCTGAACTACGCACGCACACTCGAAGTACGACTGGACTCGACCTTCAGGCGCGCCGACGCGGTCCTGCAGGCGCTGGCCAAGACCACGCCGCTGGCGGCGCTGGCGCCGGGTGCAGAACAGCAGCATGCGGCGCAGATCGACGCCGAGCTCGGCGCCATGCTGCGGCAGTTCGAGGAACTGCTGGCCTTGCGCATCGTCGACGCGCGCGGCGAGCAGCGTTATGTCGTGCAAGGTGCCGGCGCGCCGGGCCCCGGCTCGCTGGGCGCGAGCCCGGTGAACTACGCCGACCGCTCGTTCTTCCAGCGCTACCAGGGCGACGCCGGCGCCGGTCTGGCCTTTTCGGAGGTGCTCACGGGCCGTGTCACCGGCCGCCAGACGACGGTCATCTCGCGCCCGGTCCGCGACACCGAAGGGCGCTTCGCCGGCGTCGTGCTGGCGCCGCTGGACCTCGGGTTCTTCGAGCAGCAGTTCCGCAAGCTCGACATCGGCGCCAACGGCGCGGTCTTCCTGCGCCGCGTCGACCAGCAGGGCCGGCTGGTGCTGCGCTGGCCGCGCATCGAGGCCGAGGTGAACCGGCCGATGCCGGCCGACCAGGTGATCTGGCTCGCCGTCGCCGCGGGCCGGCAAGAGTCGATCAACGAATACGTAGCCTTCACCGACGGCGTGCGCCGCCTTTCCGGCACCGTGCTCGTCAAGGGTTACCCCTTCTTCCTGACGGTGGCGCTGAGCCAGGACGACGTGCTGGCCAGCTGGCACCGCGTCACCGCGGTCACCGCGCTGGCCTGGCTGGCGCTGCTGCTGGCCATGGGCGTGCTGGTATGGCGGCTGCGTGCCTCCGACCGCGAACGACTGTCGCTCGAGAAGCAGTTGCAGGAAGCGCAGCGCATCGAGTCGCTGGGCACGCTGGCCGGCGGCATCGCGCACGACTTCAACAACATCCTGGCCGCGATCATCGGCAACGTCGCGCTGGCGCGGCAGGACCTGGGCCCCGGACACCCGGCGCTGTCGAGCCTGGAACAGGTGGCCAGGGCCGGTGCGCGCGGCCGCGAACTGGTGCAGCAGATCCTGGCCATCGGGCGCCGCCAGCCGCAGGCCCTGGTCAACCAGGCCCTGCAGCCGCTGATCGACGAGACGCTCGCGCTGCTGCTGCCGACGCTGCCCCCAGGCGTGCAGATGACCAGCACGCCGCCCGCCGAGCCGGTGTTCGCCAGCGTCGACGCGACGCAGTTCCAGCAGGTGCTGATGAACCTGTGCACCAACGCCTGCCACGCGATGCGTGGCCGCAGCGGAAGCATCGAAGTCGGCGTCGGGTCGCTGCGGCAGGCCGAACGCGCTACGCGACTGGCCACCGGCCTGCCTGAAGGCGAATGGGCCCACCTGTGGGTGCGCGACGAGGGCAGCGGCATGGACGCGGCCACGCGGGCCCGCATCTTCGAGCCCTTCTTCACCACCAAGCCCAGCGGCGAAGGCACAGGCCTGGGCCTGCCGGTTGTACAGGGCATCGTCGCCGCACACCGAGGCGAGATGCGCGTCGACAGCGAGCCCGGCCGTGGCACCACGGTGCATGTGGCCCTGCCGCTGGGAGAAGCCCGGTCCGACCCGGCCACGCCACCGCGCCACGCACCCGCCACCCCGGCCGTCGCGCCCTCCGGTGGGGGCCGGCGCGTGCTCTACGTCGACGACGACGAGGTCGTGGCGCTGATGGTCGAGCGGCTGCTGCAGCGCACGGGCTACCAGGTGCGCGTGGTGCACGGCGGGGCCGAGGCGCTGGCGATCGTCGGCGCCGACCCGCAGGCCTGGGACGTCGTCGTCACCGACTTCAACATGCCCGGCATGTCGGGACTGGAAGTCGTGCGCGGGCTGGCGCTGCTGCGCGCCGACCTGCCGGTGATCATCAGCTCGGGCTACATCACCGAAGAGCTGACGCTGGCCGCCGACGCCGCCGGCGTGCGCGGCGTGCTGCAGAAGCAGAGCACGCCGGAAGAGCTGGCGCCGCTGCTGAGCGCGGTGCTGGGCGCGCCTGCAACGACCGGCCACTGAGCGGCGCGGCCGCCGGCAGCGCTACGTGCTGGCGGCAGCCAGCGCCTGGTCGACGTCCCAGAGGATGTCGTCGATGTGTTCGAGCCCCACCGAGATGCGCACCATGTCCGGCGGCACGCCGGCGGCCAGCTGCTGCGCTTCGTCCAGCTGGCGGTGCGTGGTGCTGGCCGGGTGGCTGATGAGCGTGCGCGTGTCGCCGATGTTGACGAGGTGGCTCATGAACTGCGCACCCTCGATGAACTTCACGCCGGCGGCCACGCCGCCCTTGACACCGAAGGCCAGCAGGCCGCTTGCACCGCGCATCTGGCGCTGCATCAGCGCGTGCTGCGGATGTTCGGGCAGGCCGGGGTAGCTGACCCAGGCCACGGCCGGATGGCCCCGCAGGAACTCGGCCAGCCGCAGCGCGTTGCTGCAGTGGCGCTCCATGCGCAGCGGCAGTGTCTCCACGCCCTGCAGGATCTGCCACGCGCTCATCGGCGACAGCGCGGCGCCGAAAACACGCAGGCCCTCCATGCGGCAGCGCATCGTGAAGCCGAAGTCGCCGAAGGTCTCGAAGAACTTCACGCCGTGGTAGCCGGGCGAGGGGTCGGTCATGCCGGGGAACTTGCCGTTATCCCAGGGGAAGCGTCCACTCTCGACAACCACGCCGCCGAGGGTGGTGCCGTGGCCGGCCAGGTATTTGGTGGCGCTGTGCACCACGATGTCCGCGCCCAGCACCAGCGGGTTGCACAGGAAGGGGCTGGGCACGGTGTTGTCGACGATCAGCGGCACGCCGTGGGCGTGGGCGACCTCGGCGATGGCCGCGATGTCGAGCACCACCAGGCTGGGGTTGCCGAGGCTCTCGGCGTAGACGGCGCGGGTGTTGGGGCGCATCGCGGCGGCGAAGGCGTCGGCGCGGGTGGCATCGACGAACGTCGTCTCGATGCCGAACTTCTTCAGGTTGACGGCCAGCATCGTCACGCTGCCGCCGTAGAGCGCACCCGCCGCCACCACGTGGTCACCGGCCTGCAGCAGCGTCGTCAGCACCATCGTCTCGGCAGCCATGCCGCTGGCGCTGGCCACCGCGGCGCGGCCCTGCTCCAGCGCCGCCACCCGTTCTTCCAGCGCGGCCACGGTGGGGTTGCTCAGGCGCGAGTAGACGTTGCCGAAGGTCTGCAGGTTGAACAGGCTGGCGGCGTGCTCGGCGCTGTCGAAGACGAAGCTCGTCGTCTGGTAGATCGGCAGCGCGCGCGCGCCGGTGGCGGCGTCGGGAATCTGGCCGGCGTGGATGGCCAGGGTCTCGGGCTTGAAGACGTGGTCGCTCATGTCGATGGCTCTACCGCGGTTTGCACGTCACTACTCCGGCAACAAACCAACGGGCTGCGGCTGCATCGGCCCGTTGCGGACGTTCGCCAAGGCGGCGAAATTCGCGCATGACGGCCGGTACGGGAGCAGGCCGCCGGGGTGCTCTGCTACGTTCATGCCTGGCGAGCGCCTGGTGCGCAGGCGCCAGGCATGAGCGCAGCCCCCCACCCGACGCCCTCGGCCCTCGCCACGAACCGTCGAGCGCGAACGTCCGCAACGGGCCAAAAGCAGAACCAACTCGCTCTTCACGCCAGCCGCCTTGCGCTGATGACGCGCGTGTTCACGCCCACCCAGTTCAGCCCGCCGAAGAGCCGCGCGTGCTCGATCTTCACGCAGCGGTCCATCACGCTGTCCAGCCCGGCTGCGCGCGCCACGGCATCGGCTTCGAGGTTCATCACGCCCAACTGCTGCCACAGGCACTTCGCACCGATGGCCACCGCGCTCTGCGCGATGGGCAGCACGTCGGCCGGCTTGCGGAAGACGTCGACCATGTCGACGGCAAAGGGGATGTCTTCCAACCGCGCGTAGCAGCGTTCGCCCAGGATCTCCACGTAACGCGGGTTCACCGGCACGATGCGGTAGCCGTGCGCCTGCATGTACTTGGCCGCGAAGTAGCTGGGCCGGTGCCATTCGGCCGAGAGCCCCACCACGGCGAGCGTGCGGCAATTCTCGAGGATGCGGCGCAGGGTCGGAATGTCGTCTGCCATGCCGGCATCGTAGCCCCGCGCGGAATTGGGCCATGGCGCTGCCGACCCCGAAGCTTCCCCGATACCCACGCGTCGGGCCACCGGCTATCGTATCGCAACGACAAGGAGATCCTGCGATGCGAACGACCCTGGCCCGCCTGTCCACCCTCGCTGCCAGTCTGTGGCTGGCCGGCTGGGCCCACGCCGGCACCGTGACCGTGGTCACCTCCTTCCCGAAAGAGCTTACGCAGGCCTACAAGGCGGCATTCGAGAAGGCCAACCCGTCGATCAAGATCGAGATCCTGAACAAGAACACCGTGCAGGGCATCGCCTACGTGCGTGAACTGCCGGCGGGCCAGCGGCCCGACATCTTCTGGGCCAGCGCGCCGGATGCCTTCGAAGTGCTGGCCGGCCAGAACCTGCTGGAAAGCGCCGCCGACCTGGCCAACAAGGCGGCACCGGCCAAGGTCGGCGCCTACCCCATCAACGACCCCAAGGGCCGCTACCTGGGCCAGGCACTGGCCGGCTACGGCCTGATGTGGAACACACGCTACATGGCGGCCAACAAGCTGCCGGCGCCGAAGCAGTGGGCCGACCTGGCCAAGCCCGTCTACTTCGGCCACGTGGCGATGAGTTCGCCCTCGCGTTCCGGCACCACCCACCTCACCGTGGAAACGATGCTGCAGGGCGAAGGCTGGGAGAAGGGCTGGAACCAGCTGCTGCAGATTGCCGGCAACTGCGCCGCCATCACCGAGCGCAGCTTCGGCGTGCCCGACGGCGTCAACAACGGCCAGTTCGGCATCGGCCTGGTGATCGACTTCTTCGGCCTCGCCGGCAAGTACAGCGGCTTCCCGGTCGAGTTCATCTACCCCGACGTCACCGCCGTGGTGCCGGCCAACATCGCCCTCGTGGCTGGCGGCAAGAACACGGCCGAGGCCAGGCAGTTCATCAGCTACACGGTGTCCACCGAAGGCCAGCAATTGCTCTTCGACCCCAAGATCTCGCGCCTGCCCATCCTGCCGCTGAAAGACCTGAAGGCCCCTGCCGGCTACCCCGACGCCTTCGAGATCGCCAAGCGCGCCAAGGTGGCCTTCAACTCCGACCTGTCGGAGAGCCGCTACAACGTGGTCTCGGCAATGTTCGACCAGACCATCACCTTCCGCCTCAAGGAACTGCAGGCCGCCACCAAGGCCATCCACGAGGCCGAGGCCGCGCTGGCGAAAAAGCCCAACGCCGCTGCGCAGGCGCTGGTGAAGCAGGCGCGCGAACTGGCCTTCACGCCCGCGGTGGGCAAGAGCATGGCCGGCAACACCGACTTCCTGGACCTGTTCACGAAGAACAAGAAGGACGCCGCGGTGAACAAGCAGGTGACGGGCCTGGAAGACACCTGGAGCCGCCACGCCAAGGACAATTACGAGCGCGCACGCACGCTGGCGCAGCAGGCCCTCGCACAAGCGCGCTGACCCGGCCCCGTGAGCCGCACCAGCGCCGCGGTGCCTGAACCGCGCGGCCCGGCCGTGGCTGCCCCGCGCCAGCGCCACGGCGCCGGCGTGTGGCTGGCCGGCGGCCTGGTGCTGGCCTTCCTGCTGCTGTTTTTCGTGCTGCCGGTGGCGCGGGTGTTCATCACCGCCTTCGTGGACGGCGACGGCAGCCTCACCTTCGGCCACTTCAGCGCCTTCTTCGGCCAGAGCCTCATGCGCGAGGCGTTTTTCAACAGCCTCTACGTGGCCGTGATGTCGGCCGTGTTCGCGGCGCTGATCGCGGTGCCGCTGGCCTACTTCACGGTGCGCTTCGAGTTCCGCGGCGCGCTGCTCATCCAGACCCTGGGCGTGCTGCCGCTGATCATGCCGCCCTTCGTCGGCGCAGTGGCGCTGCAACTCATCTTCGGCCGCAGCGGCAGCGTCAACCTTTTGCTCCAGCAACATCTGGGCTTCACGCTGCCGATCATGGACGGGCTGAACGGCGTGATCTTCGTCGAGGCCATCCACTACTTCCCGTTCATCCTGATGAACCTCACCGTGGCGCTGCGCAACATCGACGGCGCCATGGAAGAAGCGGCGATGAACCTGGGCTGCACCGGCTGGCGGCTGTTCAGGCGCGTGATCTTTCCGCTGGCCGCGCCGGGCTTCGTGGCCGGCGCCTCGCTGGTGTTCGTCAAGGTCTTCGACGACCTCGGCACGCCGCTGGTGATGGGCCAGACCAACCTGCTGGCGCCGCAGGCCTACCTGCGCATCACGCAGGTCGGGCTGGAAGACCCGCTGGGCTATGTCATCAGCGTGCTGATGATCGTCTTTTCCATCGCCGCGATGGCACTGTCGGCGCAGATGCTCAAGGGCCGCGACTACAGCACGCTGCAGAAGGGTGGCGGCAGCATCCAGCGCCGCAGCCTGTCGATGGGGGGCTCGGTGGCCGCTTACGCATGGATAGGCTTCATCCTGCTGCTCACGCTGTCGCCGCACATCGGCGTGCTGCTGCTCAGCTTCGCCAAGGTCTGGAGCTACTCGCCGCTGCCCGACGCCTACACGCTGGCGCACTACGCCACCGTGTTCCAGGACAGCAGCGGCATGATCAGGAACACCCTGCTCTACTGCGGCCTGGCCGCCGGGTTGGACGTGCTGCTGGGCGTGACGATTGCCTACCTCATCCTGCGCACCAGGCTGCCGGCGCGGCAGTGGCTGGACTGGATCGCCACCGCGTCGCTGGCGGTGCCGGGCATCGTGCTGGCCATCGGCTACCTGCGCTTCTTCAAGGGCATGACCCTGCCTACCTGGATCACGGGCACCGAGATCCTGCTCACCAGCACCTGGGTGATGATCATGCTGGCCTACGCCGTGCGCCGCCTGCCCTACGCACTGCGCAGTTGCGTGGCGGCGCTGCAGCAGGTGCACGTGAGCCTGGAAGAGGCCGCCGAGAGCCTTGGCGCCACCAAGCTGCGCACCATCCAGCGTGTGACGGTGCCGCTGATGGTGGGCGGCATCCTGGCCGGCTTCGTCACCAGCTTCATCACCGCAGCGGTCGAACTGTCGGCCACCATCCTGCTGGTGTCGGCCGATTCGCAGGCGCCGATGAGCTACGGCATCTACCTCTACATGCAGAGCGTGGCCGGGCGCGGCCCCGGCGCGGCGCTGGGTGTGCTGGCGATCATCGTGGTGGCCATCGGCACCTGGATCTCGCACGTGGTGGTGGAACGCACCGGCAGCCGGCACACGCAGCGGCCGGTCGACGAGAAGCTGCCGCCGCTGGCGCTGGCCACGCCTGCCCCTGGAGAACAACGATGAAGAAGGTCAGCGTGCAGTGCCGCAACGTGCGGCTGGCCTATGGCAAGACCGAAGTGCTGAAGGACGTCAGCCTCGACATCCAGCCCGGCGAGTTTTTTGCGCTGCTGGGGCCTTCGGGCTCGGGCAAGAGCACGCTGCTGCGGCTGATCGCGGGTTTCAACCGCCACCAGCACGGCGAGGTGCTGGTCGACGGCCAGGACGTGAGCCCGCTGCCACCCTGGCAGCGCAACATCGGCATGGTGTTCCAGAACTACGCGCTGTGGCCGCACATGTCGGTGTGGGACAACGTGGCCTTCGGGCTGGTGGAGCGCAAGGTCGACAAGGCCATGCTCAAGACCAAGGTGGGTGCGGCACTGGAACTCGTTGGCCTGGCGGCGTATGCGCAGCGGCGGCCGAACCAGTTGAGCGGCGGCCAGCAGCAGCGCGTGGCGCTGGCGCGCACCATCGTCATCGAGCCGCAGGTGCTGCTGCTCGACGAACCGCTGAGCAACCTCGACAAGACGCTGCGTGTGCAGATGCGCCAGGAACTGCTGGCGATGCAGCGCCGCCTGGGCCTGACCACGGTCTTCGTCACCCACGACCAGGAAGAGGCAATGACCACCGCCGACCGCATGGCCGTGCTCGACCAGGGCGTGGTGCAGCAGGTGGGCGCGCCGGTGACGCTGTACGACGAGCCGGCGAACATCTTCGTCGCCGGCTTCGTGGGCACGACCAACCTGCTGCCGGCACGTGTGAGTGCGCGCCACGGTGACACGCTGACGCTGGCTGTCGCGGGCCTGGGCGACGTGCAACTGCCCGCGGGCGTGCAAGCGCCGGCCGGCGACAGCCTGATGATGGGCTTCCGCCCGCACGCGCTGCACATCGAGCCCGCCGACACCGTGGCCCCGGCGCACGGCATCGTGCTGGCGGGCACCGTCGAGTCCAGCGAATTCCTCGGCGAGTTCACGCGCTACAGCGTGCGTGTGGGCAGCCACGCCCTGCACGTCGACCATCCGCACCAGGCCGGCGGCGCGGCCTTCGGCGTGGGCAGCGCGGTGCGGCTCAGGCTGGCCGCGGCGCAGGTGCGGCTGTTCGCGGGTTGAGGCCCGCCGCTGGCGATCTCAGTCGAGGAAACCGCGTTCGCGCAGCAGCGCCTGCAGCGCGACCGATCTCTCGGCGAAGCGGTCCGGGTCGTACTTGATCTTGCTGGTGTAGTACTGCGCCAGCGAGGTGATGCCGTGGTCCTGCCACGCCGCGGCCATCTCCAGGCCCATGGCCAGGTAACGTTCGAGGCCGCGGCGGTCGCGCGCGGCGAAGTGGGTGTCGATGTCGGCGGCGCTGGGCTGCCGGTAGCGCTCATCGTGGATCCACGCCTGCGCCGGCAAGCGGTCGCGCTGCGCCGGCGCCTCGTCGGGCCAGCCCACCACCAGGCTCGTCGCGGGCAGGCCGTTCTCGGGCAGTTCCAGGAAGTCGGCGACGGCGCGCATGGCGGGAATCGTCGTGCCCATGTAGCAGATGCCCAGGCCGTGGCTTTCGAGCGCCAGCGCCGTGGTCTGCGCCAGGATCATGGCGTCGAAGGCCGCCACATGCCAGCTGCAGAAGTCGGCAAAACCCAGCCGCGCGCCACGCTGCGCCAGCCACTGCCGCGTGCGGAAGCTGTCAGCGCAGAAGGTCAGCACCAGCGGTGCCTGCAGCACCATGGGCTGCTCGAAGTGCATCTCGTACAGCCGCGCCTTGCGTGCCGCCTCGCTGGTCTTCACCGCAGAGACCCTGTTCAGGTTGCCGCCGGACGACGAACCCGCCCAGGCCTCGGTGAGCACGCGGTCGATCAGGGTGCTGTCGAGCGGGCGGTCCTGGTACTGGCGCACGGAACGGTGGGCCTGCAGCAGGCTCGAGAAGTCTTCGGCGGTCAAGGGGCAGCTCCGCCAGGCAAAGCGACGATGATGCCCACTCCGCGGCCGCCGCGCACCCCCGCTCGGCGAGAATCGCGGCCGCCCCCGTTGCCCCAGGAACTCCCTTGAACCCCGACTTCTGGCCCGCCTGCGGCTACACCCTGCTCGAACACAACAGCGAAGGCTGGTGTGTGCCGACGCCCGCCTACCTCGCAGCCTGGCTGGCGCGGCCCGAACTGGCGCTGGTGCCCGAGTCCTGCCGCGCCGAAACACGCCTGCACGAAGCGCTGCGCCGCGACCCGCTGCGCCCCGTGCCGCCGGCCGAGCTGCTGGCGCTGAAGGACAACGACGCGCGCGAGAACTTCGCCCATTTCCTGGCCCTGCGCGACGCGTTGGTGCAGGCCGGTACGCTGGAAGCCTGGCTGCTCGGGCTGTGGCGCAGCGGGCACGTCCGCGTGCCGCCGCTGTTCATCGACCTTGTCGTGCAGGCCGTGCTGCGCGGGCTGCTCGACGGCCAGGACGCGGCTGCGCCCGACGCCTTCGAGGCGCGCGCGGCCGAGATGCTGTTCCGCACCCAGCGCCTGAGCACACACGAGGGGCGGCTGCTCGCCGGCGACAAGGAGACGCTGGACCTGCAGCGCGAGACCCACGGTTTCGGCGATCTCGGCCGGCTGCTGGCGCAGGCCGCGCAGCCTGTGAAAGCGGTGCAGATGCAGGTGCTGCAGTCCGACAACGCCGCCGCCTACTGGGCCGAGGCCGCGAAGCCCGGTGGCGGCCACGGTTTCCTGCTCGACCTCACGCACGAGATCAAGCAGGAGCTCGGCCACGGCCTCGAGTTCCACCTCACGCACGTGCATTCGGGGCTGAAGGCGCTGTCGCGTGTGCTCGAGCGCTGGGTGCGCCACCTGTTGGGCGTGGACGTGCGCATCACGCCACAAGCCCGCATCGACGACCCGCAATGGCGCTGGCACGTCGGCCTCGACGCCGAAGCCAGCAAATTGCTCGACGACCTCTACGAAGAGCGCCCGGTCGACGACGAACGCATGGCGCGGCTGATCAGCCTTTTCCGCCTCGAATTTGCGGACCGCCGCGACATGCGCGCCGACATCGCCGGCAAACCCGTCTACCTGGGGCTCATGAACAACACCGAACACGTGCTGCGCTGCAAGCCGCAGAACCTGCTGCTGAACCTGCCGCTGGCCCACATGGTCTGAGCGGCCGCAGCGCCGTCGCACCACCCGAACAACACCGACCTCGGAGACCCGAACCATGACCCGACGTCTTGCGCTGACGACCTTGCTGTCCACCCTGCTGGCCGCCGCCAGTCCGTTCGGTGCCTACGCGGCCGACCCCTACCCCGGTCGACCGCTCAAGTTCATCGTCAACTTCCCGCCCGGCGGCGCCTCCGACACCATGGCGCGCCTGTTCGGAAAGGCGCTCGGCGAAGTGCGGGGCCAGCCGGTCGTGATCGAGAACAAGCCCGGCGCCGGCGGCGCGCTACACGAAGATCGCCGGGGAACAGGGCGTCAAGGCAGACCAGGTCAGCCAGGCCGGCCAAGCCGACGCGGGCGCACCGCAGCGGCCGGCAAGCTGCCGCCTCAGCAGCGCCCGGAGCGGCGGCTGCGCGGCTGCAGCTTGTCGAGCTCGGCGAACTGCTGCTTCAGCAGCAGCAGCAGCGTGCGGGCATGCTCCACGGGCAGGCGCAGGCAGCTGACGCCGGACTCGTCGTCGCGCACGGGGCGCGACATCACCAGGGCATCCATGCTGACCTCGATCAGGCCCTTGTCGTGTTTCATCGACTTCAGGCGCTGCACTTCGATGTCGTAGGGCTTCACGCGCTTGTCTCCGGGGTTGCTGCGGTGACGGATTGTCCGCGGGGATAGCCCGCACAGGCGGCGACTAGAATCGCTTTCTCTCTCGTCATCGGGGAGTAGCCGCCCTGCACGCGCAGGGGCTCGCGTCAACACACTTGGCCCGCATGGCCATGGCGCGAGCAGCCGCCAGGCCTGGCCAGACCTTTGACCACACTGCCTCCCGGACGGGCCGGGGCGGCGGTGTGGTCTCTCGTCTTCTGCCGGCCCTTCGGAAACCACAGCATGGAAGCCTTCCTCGTATCCACCGGTGTCGTCGCGCTCGGCGAGATGGGCGACAAGACGCAGCTGCTGGCGATGCTGCTGGCGGCGCGCTTCCGCAAGCCCTGGCCGATCATCGCCGGCATCCTGGTGGCCACGCTGGCCAACCACGCCGCCGCCGGCGCCGTGGGCGGCTGGGTGGCCACAGCGCTGGGCCCCGACGTGCTGCGCTGGGTGATCGGCCTGTCCTTCCTGGCCATGGCGGCGTGGATGATGGTGCCCGACAAGCTCGACGACGAACAAGCGCATCCGGCCGGCCGCCTCGGCGTCTTCGGCACCACGGCGGTGGCCTTCTTCCTGGCCGAGATGGGCGACAAGACACAGATCGCCACCGTGGCGTTGGCCGCGCGCTACCCCGACCTGGTGGCGGTGGTGGCCGGCACCACGCTGGGCATGATGATCAGCAACGTGCCCGCCGTCTTCCTGGGCGACGCCATCGCGAAGAAACTGTCGATGACGCTGGTGCACGGCATCGCCGCAGCCATCTTCGCGGCGCTGGGCGTGCTGACGCTGTTCAACGTCGGCAAGCTGTTCTGACGCGGCGCGCGCAGCGCCCGCTGCTACACTGCCACCGGTCAGGAGAGAGCCCCGTGCGACGCAGGTCGAAGGGGCCGCCGAAGGCGCAGAGGTCGGGCTGGGTCCCCCTCGAACGCTCAGGCAAAAGGACTGACTTCTTCACCTCACTGGAGAGCGGCTGTCGAACCCGGCAACAGGGATCGAACAGTCCACCGAAGGGGCAAGGCCTGCCGATCGCGCTGTGCGACGGGGCAGCGCTGAATCTCTCAGGTACCAAGGACAGCGAGGGCCCGGCACACCGCCATCGGCGGTGACTGCATCGACGCCCTTGAAAGGTTCTCCGCCATGTCCTCTGCGATGTCCTCCGCCGCGCCCGCCGCCGCCCTGCTCCAGACCCCCCTGCACGCGCTGCACCTGCGCTTGGGCGCCCGCATGGTGCCCTTCGCCGGCTACGCCATGCCGGTGCAGTACCCGGCCGGCGTGATGGCCGAACACAAGCAGTGCCGGGAAGCGGCGGCGCTCTTCGACGTCTCGCACATGGGCCAGCTGCGTCTGGCAGGCGCCGACGCCGCCGCGGCACTGGAAACGCTGGTGCCGGTGGACGTGATCGACCTCGGCGACGGCAAGCAGCGTTACGCCTTCTTCACCAACGCCAGCGGCGGCCTGCTCGACGACCTGATGGTCGTGCGGCCCGACGCCGCGGCGCGCGTGGCCTTCGGCGACCTCTTCCTTGTCGTCAACGCCGGCTGCAAGGACGCCGACATCGATCACCTGCAGACCCACATCGGCCACCGCTGCCACGTGGTGCCGATGCCCGAACGTGCGCTGCTCGCGCTGCAGGGCCCGCAGGCGGTGGACGCGCTGGCGCGCCTGAACCTCGGCGTGGCGGCGATGGTCTTCATGAGCGGCGGCGTGTTCGAACTGGCCGGCGTGGCCTGCTTCGTCACGCGCTCGGGCTACACCGGCGAAGACGGCTTCGAGATCAGCGTGCCGGCCGACCACGCCATCACGCTCGCCGAAGCCCTGCTGGCCCAGCCCGAGGTCAAGCCCGCCGGCCTCGGCGCGCGCGACACGCTGCGCCTGGAAGCCGGCCTGTGCCTGTACGGTCACGACATCGACGAGACCACGAGCCCGGTCGAAGCCGGCCTCGCCTGGGCCATCCAGAAGGTGCGCCGCCCGGGCGGTGCACGCGCCGGCGGCTACCCCGGCGCGGCGGCCATCGAGAGCCACCTCGCCGGCGCCGCGCCCAGCAAGCGTGTCGGCCTGGCGGGCCTGGAACGGGTGCCGGTGCGCGAAGGCACCGCGCTCTTCGACGCCCACGGCCGCAAGCTGGGCGTGGTGACCAGCGGCACGCTGGCGCCCACCGTCAACCAGCCCATCGCCATGGCCTACCTGCCGGTAGACCACGCGCTGCCGCAGCACGAGGTCTACGCCGAGGTGCGTGGCAAGCGTCTGCCGATGCGCGTGACCCCGATGCCCTTCGCGCCGCACCATTACAAACGTTGAAATGGAGCCCCCAAGCTCGCTCGCGCTCGCTACCCCCCGAGGGGGCCGTCCCGCGACGGACCGGCAGAGCCGGATCCGTGCGGGGAAGCTTGATTTCGCTACCTCCTCCCTCCTGGCTGCTTCGTGCAGCCTCGTCTTCTTCCGACCCCGCAACCGGAGCCAACCCATGACGACCATGTACACCCCCGACCACGAGTGGATCAACATCGAAGACCACGAAGCCGCCGTCGTCGGCATCACCCACCACGCGCAGGACGCATTGGGCGACGTGGTTTTTGTCGACCTGCCCGAGGTCGGCCGCAGCTACAAGAAGGGCGAAGTGGCCGGCGTCGTCGAAAGCGTGAAGGCCGCGGCCGATATCTACATGCCGGTCAGCGGCGAGGTGGTGGAGGTCAACACCGCGCTCAAGGACGACCCCTCGCTGGCCAACACCGACCCGCTGGGCCATGGCTGGTTCTTCAAGGTGCACCTCACCGACATGGCCGAATTCGACGCGCTGATGGACCCGCCGGCCTACGACGCGCTGCTCAAGACGCTGTGAGCCCTGTCTTGAGCTGAAACACTTGCGCTGCGCCCCTGCCCTGAACCACCTGCCCTGCCCGCCTGCCCTGCCCGCCTGGAAACCCGCCATGTTGATGTCTGCCCTGAAGCCTCTCGGTGAACTCGAGAACGCCACCGAGTTCGCCGCCCGCCACATCGGCCCTTCCGCTGCGGACGAGTTGCTCATGCTCAGCACCATCGGCGCGGCGTCGCGCCGGGCGCTGATCGAGGCCATCGTGCCGCGCGCCATCGTGCGCAGCAAGCCGATGGACCTGCCGCCGCCGCTGGGCGAGGCGCAGGCGCTGGCCGAGCTGAAAGCGCTGGCGGCGCAGAACCAGGTGCTGAAGAGCTTCATCGGCCAGGGTTATCACGGCACGCACACGCCGGGCGTCATCCTGCGCAACATCCTCGAGAACCCGGCCTGGTACACGGCCTACACGCCCTACCAGGCCGAGATCTCGCAGGGCCGCATGGAAGCGCTGGTGAACTTCCAGACCATGGTCTGCGAGCTCACCGGCATGGCGATGGCCAATGCGTCGATGCTCGACGAAGCGACCGCTGCCGCCGAGGCGATGACGCTGGCCAAGCGCAGCGTGAAAAGCAAGAGCAGCGCCTTCGTCGTCGCCGGCGACTGCCACCCGCAGACCATCGAGGTGATCCAGACGCGCGCCGCACCGCTGGGCCTGACGGTCGTGATAGCCAACTCCGAAACCGAGTGGGACGCACTGATCGCCGGCGGCGATTACTTCGCCGCGCTGATCCAGTTGCCCACCACCGACGGCAGCGTGCACGACCTGCGCCAGGAAGCGGCACGCATCCACGCCCACCAGGCCGCCTTCATCGTCGCGGCCGACCTGCTGGCGCTGACGCTGATCACGCCGCCGGGTGAACTGGGCGCCGACATCGCGCTGGGCACGACGCAGCGTTTCGGTGTGCCGATGGGCGGTGGCGGCCCGCACGCCGCCTACCTGGCCTGCCGCGACGAGTTCAAGCGCAGCCTGCCCGGCCGGCTGGTCGGTGTCAGCATCGACACGCACGGCGCTCCAGCCTACCGGCTGGCGCTGCAGACGCGTGAACAGCACATCCGCCGCGAGAAAGCGACGAGCAACATCTGCACGGCACAGGTGCTGCTTGCCGTGATGGCCAGCATGTATGCGGTCTACCACGGGCCCGCGGGCTTGAAGCGCATCGCGCAGCGCGTGGCCAGCTACACGGCCGTGCTGGCCGAGGGCCTGCGCACGCTGGGCATCAAACCCGTGAACGCCTGCGCTTTCGACACGCTCACGCTGGACACCGGCGCGGCCACCGCCGAGATCGCTGCGCGCGCCGTCGCGCAGGGCATGAACCTGCGCCGCTACCGCGAGTGGGGCGACACGATGCTCGGCATCTCGCTGGACGAGACCACCACGCGCGACGACATCCGCGCGCTGTGGGCGCTGTTCGCCGCGCCGGGCCAGGCGCTGCCCGACTTCGCGGCCTTCGAGAAGGGCATCGAGCCGCTGATCCCGCCGGGCATGCGCCGCACCAGCGCCTTCCTCACGCACCCGGTGTTCAACACCCACCACAGCGAAACCGAGATGCTGCGCTACATCCGCAGCCTGTCGGACAAGGACCTGGCGCTGGACCGCAGCATGATCCCGCTGGGCAGCTGCACGATGAAGCTCAACGCCACCAGCGAGATGATCCCCATCACCTGGCCCGAGTTCGCGAACGTGCACCCCTTCGCGCCGCGTGAGCAACTGGCCGGCTACTGGGCGATGAACGACCAGCTCTGCGCCTGGCTGGCGCAGGCCACCGGTTACGCGGGCGTGAGCCTGCAGCCCAACGCGGGCTCGCAGGGCGAGTACGCCGGCCTGCTGGTCATCCGGGCCTTCCACGAAAGCCGCGGCGAGGGCCACCGCAACATCTGCCTGATTCCGGAAAGCGCGCATGGCACCAACCCGGCCAGCGCGCAGATGGCGGGCATGACGGTCGTCGTCATCAAGTGCGACACACAAGGCAACGTCGACATGGACGACCTGCAGGCCAAGTGCGAACAGCACAGCAAGAACCTGGCCGCGGTGATGATCACCTACCCCAGCACGCACGGCGTGTTCGAGGTGCGCGTGAAGGAACTCTGTGCGCTGGTGCACCAGCACGGCGGGCGCGTGTACGTGGACGGCGCGAACATGAACGCGCTGGTCGGCGTGGCCGCGCCGGGCGAGTTCGGCGGCGACGTGAGCCACCTCAACCTGCACAAGACCTTCTGCATCCCGCACGGCGGTGGCGGCCCGGGCGTGGGGCCGGTGGCGGTGGTGGCCGACCTGGTGCCCTTCCTGCCCGCGCACCGCACGGCGGGGGTCGGTGGTGAGCACAGTGTCGGCGCCGTGGATCAGCCATCACGGGCCGTTGGCGCCGTGGATCAGCCATCACGGGCCGTTGGCGCCGTGGATCAGCCATCACGGGCCGTTGGCGCCGTGGATCAGCCATCACGGGCCGTTGGC
>Ga0105047_10003210_pt1 | contig 28883 bp, 24 predicted proteins | sample MAT04_FD_78384 | JGI IMG/M metagenome (GOLD analysis project Ga0105047, IMG submission 78384) | Freshwater microbial communities from Lake Fryxell liftoff mats and glacier meltwater in Antarctica - MAT-04 (megahit assembly) | ecosystem: Environmental > Aquatic > Freshwater > Ice > Liftoff... | reverse complement strand
TCAACCTCGCCCGGCGCAAAGCAAAGCTTCGCGAGGCTCGCAAAATAACGACTTACGTCGCTATTTTGTCCTCACATCCATGTGAGGTCGCAGCCTGTCGAGAAAATCAACAGGCTGCTAGGGGTGATCTCTCAGGCTTTTGGCATAACCGGCATCACAAGGCGCGTCACTTAACGTGACGCTTACGATCAATGGACCACATTCAAATTAACCAGCCCGGTCGTCCTCGCGCCAAGTGGGTTGCGGAAGGACCGCGGATCAAGATCCCGGCAAGCGCGGACCGCGTGGAGCCAGAAATCGAGCAGCTTGCCCATTGGATGGACAGCGCGTTCGAGATTCCTGGCCTCGGAATTCGGTTTGGGTTCGATACGATCCTGGGCCTGATTCCGTTCCTGGGAGACGGCATCTCGTCGCTCTTCTCGTTCTATATTCTGAACGCCGCTGCACGGCATGGCGTGCCGCGCGCCACGCTCATACGGATGGGCGGCAACGTAGCCATCGACTGGCTGCTGGGAAGCGTGCCGCTGATTGGCGATATGTTCGACGTCGTTTGGAAATCGAACCAAATGAATGTCGGCCTGCTGCGCAAGCATTTGGCCAAGCCTCCGGCGGAGCGACGCAAGTCGAGCGCCAGTGACATGCTATTTGTTGGCGGAATTATCGTGGCGCTGCTCTTCGTCCTGGCAGGCGTAGGGCTGTTGACCGTGGTGCTGCTTAAGGCCACGTTCGGATTGCTGCATGGTTTGTTCGTCTGACCTCAGTAGCTTGAACAAGAATGCCATCCAATGGCTCGCGTCAGCCTATTCTTGGCGGGCGCGGGCCGTTAAGCCATGACGGGCTCCGAATTGCGCGAGCATTTGCGTTTCTCGCTGCCAAGGCTGTTGACGCGCTCGCCTTCTGTAAATGCGGGGGAAAGGAGTAGAATCCAGCCAGAACGCATTCACACCTTGGAAGGAGCGACCCGTGTCCGGACATCCCCAAACGGAAACGCCCTCGGCCAGATGGCTATCGCCGCTGCGCAACTCCACTACGGCCACCAATGTGCCGGAACTGGTCTCGGAGCAATTGCGGCATTTTGGCATCGACCAAAAGAGCGAATTTGGCAGCACGCTGGCCCGGATCGCCCAGCGACTTTACGAGTGCCACACCGATGTGGACCTCCTCTGGCAGCAGACGCTTTCGGCCATCGGCACGCTTGATCGCACTGATCGGATCGCGTATTTCAACGCCAAGAAATTCCTCTCGTTTCAGTTCGCCAAGCTGCTGGACATGTTGCAGTCCCCCTCGCGGCGGACGTACCAAAGTCTCGACTACAGTCCGACAACGCAGTACGCCAAGGGGCCGTACGCGATGTTTGATAACGTCACGGCTATCTTCTCAGCCACGCCTGTCATCACGCGCACGGCAACGTACGTCTATGCCTGCGCGGAATGGATCGCGGACGCCTTCCAGGGCAAGGAACTGCTGCTGGAGATTTACTCGCGGCTATTGAACCCCACGTCGGTCTGTCTGGCGAATTACATTGTGGATCTCGAAGCCGGACCGTACGCCCGCGAGTATTTCGCTTGGAACTTCAATAGCGGCATGGCGGCAATCGACGCGGCGCTGAGCCATCTGTTGGGCGCCGGCGATATGTTGATCAGCAGCCGCAATATTTATGGCGGCGCGCACCAGTTGATTCACGACTGGTTCGGCAAGCCAGGCAACCTGAACATTGCCATCGAGACGTTCGACGGTTCCTCGCCCGAGGCGTTTTTGGGCGCGTGGGAGCGGATTTGCGCGGCGAATCCAGATCGCCTGGCCGCCGGCCGCAAGATTTACGTCTACCTGGAATCACCCTGCAATCCGCACGGCTATGTCCTGGACGTGCCCGGCATCTGTCGCGCAGCACACGCCAAGGGCTTGCGCGTGATGCTCGACGCCACGATCGGCACGCCGTTTCTCACGCGGCCGCTACAGCGCGACGATCCGGCCGAACGCCCTGACTTTGTCATTCATAGCTACACCAAGGACCTGTCCGGCACGGGCTCCGTGGTGGCCGGCGTAGTGATTGGCCGCAACGAGGACATGTTTGTCCCCAAGGGCGAATCCTCCGGCGGCATCTCGTGGCGCGACACGCTCTTTTGGAACGTCTACTACATCAAGGGGGCGTTTTTGAATGCAGACGCCGCCTTTGAAGTGATGCAAGGCATTCGCACGCTCGAAAACCGGATGCTCGCCAAGTGTATCAACACAGACATCCTGGCGCGGTTTCTCAACGCGCACCCAGGCGTCAATGTTCATTGCAATGCGTTAGCGGACGACGAGAATTCCGAACTGCGCGCGAAACTGCTGTTTCTGGGCCTGCCGGCGCCGCTGTTCACGATCGACTTCGAAGCGGCCGGGCTCCCGCGCGAGGCGTTCCAACGGTTTGTCGATAATCTCTCCCCCACGTTCGGCCACATGATCAGCCTGGGTCAGTCCAACACAATCATCAGTTGCCCTGCGCTGACAACGCACTCAGAGCTGTCATCCGAAGGACTGGCGAGTGCCGGCATCCGCCCGACAACGATTCGCTTTGCCGTGGGGGACGAAGATCCGTGCGATCTGCTGGTGCACCTGGTGGACACAGCCCGGTTTGCGTTTGATCCGGTCTCGCCCGGCTTTGCCGACAAGTTCCCGGACGCCCAGTCGCTAGAGCGGCTGGTCAAGAAATGCTACATGACGACGCATCAGCGATACGTGGACGCAAAATTCGCGAAGTAAACGTGTTGCAATTTCCTCAGCGCAATAAAAAAACAACGAGCGGCGGTTGCCCGCGCTCGTTGCTTTTTTGTGAATCAACTTTTCGTCGGCTCGCTTGCGCGAAGCGTGGACTACAGTCGGGAGGTTGCCGGGGCGCGGCGTTGACGGCGTTGGCCGCTGCCGCCGCTGCTGCGACCGGAACTCGCTGCGTTTCCGCCGCCACCATTTCCGCCACCGGTATTTCCGCCACCACCGCCACCAGTCGTGTGGCGGCTGTCGCTCCGCTGTTGCGAGCGATTGGTGCGGGCGCCACGTTGTTCGGGACGACGCTTGCCGCTTCCGCCACCGTGACGCGGACCGGAAGACTCCGAAGGCATAGGCGCCGCCGGCAGGCTTTCGATTGGGTGATGCGGATCGACGACCAGCGGCCGACGGATCAAACGTTCGATCGATTTCAACATCGAGCGCTCGGCCTGATCGCAAAATGCAATCGCGATGCCGGTTGCGCCCGCGCGGCCAGTGCGGCCAATGCGGTGGACATAGGTTTCCGCTTCGTCCGGCAGATCGTAATTAAAGACGTGCGAGACGCCGTTCACGTCGATGCCACGGGCGGCCACGTCGGTCGCCACCAGCACCGGCGGACGCTTGCTCTTGAAGCTAGCCAGCGAGCGCTCGCGGGCGGATTGGCTCTTGTTGCCGTGGATCGCCTGGGCCGGAATGCCCGCTTCGCACAGTTGCTTGGTCACGCGGTTGGCGCCGTGCTTGGTGCGAGTGAAGACAATCGCTCGCTCCACGCCTTGGCCCAACAGCTTGGTCAGCAAACGGACTTTGAGTTTGGTCGGCACGAAGCAGACGCGTTGTTCGATCAGTTCGGTCGTCGCCTTGACCGGCGCGATGCGAACTTGCGATGGGTTGCGGAGGATGGCGTTGGCCAATCGCTCAATTGGTTCCGGCATCGTGGCCGAGAACATGACTGTTTGTCGCTTGGCCGGAAGCTTGGCCACCAGGCGGCGAATGTCCGGCATAAAGCCCATGTCGAGCATCCGGTCCGCTTCGTCCAAGACGAAGGTTTCGACCGAGCTCAGATCGACGTGCCCTTGCTGCATCAGGTCCAACAGCCGACCCGGCGTGGCAATGACAATATCGACACCCTGTTGCAACGCGTGCACCTGGGGACGATAGCCGACGCCGCCAAAGATTACGGTCGAACGCAGCCCAGTGTGGCTGCCATAGGAGCGGAAGCTATCGAAAATCTGCGCAGTCAACTCGCGGGTGGGCGAAAGAACCAGCACGCGGATGCGGCGCTGGGTTCCACGCGCCGGTGGAGCAACGTTCGAAAGGCGGTGCAGGATCGGCAGGGCGAACGCCGCGGTCTTGCCGGTGCCGGTTTGGGCACAAGCGAGAACATCGCGACCTTCAAGCACGTGCGGGATCGACTGCGCTTGTACGGGGGTGGGGGTGGTGTAGCCAGCGGCTACCACAGCGCGCAGCAACGGATCTGCGAGCCCGAAATCGGAAAAATGCATACGGAGTCCTAGACAGTTTGTCCCAGGACCGAATGCGATGAACGCGAAACGTGCGTTCTCAGAAAGCCATTGGACCTGGCAAGAATCCAATGGACAGAGCCAAGAGGATCAATACACCGCTAGTTTAGCACGCCGGCCGGAAAACGCCAGCCCAATCGGTCTGGGGCCGTCGCCCCAAGCGATTGCAGTACTTCAAGATGCGTCGACGGAACGCTTTGCGACAAGAACGCCCTCCGTGGGTATATGCCAATTATGAGGATCGATCTGCGATTTCGTCGCCGGCGCCCCAGTTTGGACATCGACAGGCCCGATGCCGATTGAAAAAATCCAAGGCGGCGAGTCTGTCCTATCGCAAAACCCACGGACGGGCGAACTGGCGTACAAGCTGGTCATTGCCAGCCCGGTCCGCCCCAAGAGTTCGCTGATCGAAATCAATGCCGGAGCGGAAACAATCCGCGCCACGCGTGGGCATCCTTTCTCGGTCTCTGGAATTGGCTGGCAGATGGCCAAGGAGTTGGGATCAGGTCAGTGTCTGCATACGGCGGACGGGCCGGTCGAAGTGACCAGCGTGGACGCCCAAGGGGAGGACCTGGCCTACAACATGCTGCTCGATAGCTACAACACGTACTTTGTGACCGATAGCATGTGTCTGGTCCACGATAATCTGATTCGCGAATTCTTCGCCGCCACCGTGCCGGGCATGATCGCCTCCAGGTCGGTCGAGTTCACCAGGCGTTAGCCCCGCCCGCGTGGTCTCGGAAGGTTCGTTCGCGAACGTTTTGAACCGCCGATCTTGGCAACAAAATGTTCGCCATTGCCGGGGGAATTTGCGATAATCCGGCAGCGGATCTGTCAGGCAACATCGCGCCGGCGTCGGAACACCGGCCGATTGTACGCCCTGTAATTCGTTTCAATACTGGCGCCAGTTCTTGGCCCAAGAGGAGATGCAGCATGCGGTCGCGACTTTCGGCCTGGGGCTTGAGCGTCGTTTTGTTTCCCGCGATCTCGCAAGCGCTCCCAGCGGTGGCGGCGGAACCGCAGATGCCGCGCGAAGTAACCTCGTCCACAACTTCGCCGCCTAAGGCGCCCGCCAACGGAACCGCCGAGCAGTTAGTCGCCCGCGCACTAGCCGCCGAGGCGACCGGCGACCCGGACGCCCGGCTTGCTCTATTGCGCGAAGCGCTAACGGTCGATCCTAATTATGCGCCGGCCCATTGGCAGTTGGGCGAAGTCCGCGTAGGGGAAGAGTGGAAGACGATCGAAAGCGCCAGTCGCGAATCGAAACACGCCACCAAGGTCACCGAGTATCGCGTGCTCCGCGATCAGGCAGGCGAGAACGCCGACGATCAACTCAAGCTGGCCCGCTGGTGCGCCGCAGCCGGTCTCAAAGACCAGGAACGCGCGCATCTGCTGTTTGCCCTGCAATTGGCGCCGGGAAATCAGGACGCGCAACTGAAAGTACGGCAACTGCAACGCAGGAACGAACCGGCCGCGCGCAGTGAAGAAGAAGTCGCTCGGCGAGAATCCAAAGCCGCCGCCGCGGCGCTCAAAGTCTGGCGGCCTCGGCTCAGCAACTGGCGGCGCGAAGCGCAAGCCCGAGATCCAGGGCGCCGCGCTCGAGGCCTAACCGCCATCGGCGCGGTCAAGGACATTGCGGCGCTACCGGCCATGGAGAGCGTCTTTGCCGACGCCGAGGGAGAAGTGGCCAGCGCAGTCATTCGCTGCTTGTCGCGGATCGAAAACCAAAGCGCCGTCGATTCACTGGTGCGCTACAGCGTTGGCGCGAAGCACGCCGACGTTCGTCGTAGCGCCGCCGACGCGCTCGAGAAGCGGTCGATGTTCAGCTACGTGCCGACGATGATGGCCATCCTGGCGCCGCCGATCAAAATGGACTTCAATCGCGCCTACGACGATAACGGCCAGATTGGGTATCGGCTGTCGCTGTTGCAGGAGGGGGCGTTTGCGGACGTCGCCTTCACCGCCAACAGCACTTCGCAAGATTTTCTGACGGTCGATCGTAGCTCCGGGCGAGCGGTGGTGTCGGTCGATGGTCGCGCGCTGCAAGAGCGGACCGCCGCTACGTTTGACATGGCGCGGCGCGTTCAAGAGACCAATGCCCAGCGCGTAGAGCAAAACGAGAAGATTGCCGAAGCGCTGCGCGTCGCCACCGGCAAAAAGCTGGACGACGCGCCGCAATCCTGGTGGGACTGGTGGCTGGACCACAACGAGATCTACCGCCTGCCAGAAAAACCGGTTGTCACCATGATGTCGCTGGCGCGCGTCGCCACGGCAGAGTGCTTTGCCCCCGGCACCACAGTCTGGACGGCCAGCGGTCTCATGCCGATCGAGCAAGTGAAGATCGGCGAATCGGTCCTGTCGCAAAAGCCATCCACCGGCGAACTCTCCTACAAGCTGGTGCTGGCCACCACGCTCCGCCCCAGTAGCCCGCTGGTGGTGATTAAGACCGAACAGGAAACGATCCGCGCCACGCGGGGGCATCCCTTTTGGGTTTCCGGCATCGGCTGGCGAATGGCCAAGGAGCTGGAAGCAGGCCAGTGGCTCCATGCCGCCCACGGACCGGTGCAGATTGATAGCGTCGCCGAACAAGGGGCAGCCGTGGGGCACAATCTGCTCGTCGACGGTTACAACACTTACTTCGTCACGGACAGCCTGTTGCTGGTCCACGACAACCTGATTCGCGAAGTCTCGCCGGCCACCGTGCCGGGGATGTCGGTGGCGAAGATCCGATCCAAGTAATGCGATCGAATTAAACCGTCCGCATGCTTCGAGAAACTGCGATGGTCGTGCACGCCGCGATCAGTCGACGTAGACAAACTCGCTCGAGTTGAACAGCGCTAGGCAGAAGTCCACGAGCGCCGCGGCCGCGTGCGGATTCTTGGCGGTTGCCGCCGCTACTCCGGCGGGTTGCGCCAGTTGATCCGTAGCGCGTCCCTCGGTCTTCAATAGCTCTTCTTGCCGAGCCAAGAACTGCGCGCCTAGCCGGACTTCGTCCGCGGTCGGCTTTCGCGCAAACAGCCGCGCATACGCATGTTCGATCTGAGCCTCGCGCGGTGTCGCCGTGTCGCTGGATTCTTCTTTTAGCAACAAACCGGCCAGGTGTTTTGCGCAGTCGAGGCTGAATTCCGAATTGAACAGCACCAGCGATTGCGTTCCCGTGGTCGATTCGTGCCGCGCTGGGCAACTAGCGTTGGTGTCCGGACGATCGAAGACGTCGAATAGCGGATAGCGCAAGTTGCGCCGCACGAAGAGATAGACGCTGCGGCGGCGATGGTCGGTTTCGTCCTCGGTCACGCGCCACTGGTTCTTGAGGAGCGTAACGGTAACCTCCGGCGGCAGCGGAGGCCGCACGCCAGGTCCGCCGCGGCGATCCGAAAGTTGTTCCGCGCTGGCCAGCATGCAATCGCGAATGGCCTCGCCATCCAGGCGTTGCCGCGCGCGCCGCCAGAGCAGTGCGTTGTGCGGATCTTTCTCCGCGCTGTCGTCCCAGATTGCCTGGGCGGCCGCGGTTTCTTCCGCGGTCCAGCTCGGATCGTTCGCGCTCGACGCCCCTTGATACGCCCGCGAGGTCACCAGAAGGCGGTGCATTTTCTTAAAGCTGTAACCATCCGCCGCAAACCGCCGCGCTAGCCAGTCCAATAGCTCTGGATGATCTGGCGGCGTTCCCATCTGGCCGAAATCGCTCGGCGTGTCGGAAAGCCCCCGGCCAAAATGCCACTGCCAAATGCGATTGATAATCGTCCGCGCCACAATCGCCTGATCGGGCGAAGTCAGCCAGCGAGCCAGCGCCGAGCGCGGTCGATCTGTCTCCGCCGGTGGATCTTGCTCACTTTTGGCCAGCACGCGTGGATAACCGCAGTTCAACTCCGTCGACGGGTTCCGAAAATCACCGCGCAAATAAAGATGCCCCGTGCGCGGCTTGGCCGGTCGCAGGACCCTGCCCAGCGGCAATTTCGGTAACGCCGGAAGGTTGGCCAGCTTTTCGACCAGCGCATCGTGCTGCTCGCGCTCTTCGGGCTTAAGCTCGCCGAGAACCTCTTCCGCGGATGGGATCTCGTCCGGGTTTTTTTCGCGGCAGCGCTTGCGCCCCAGGTCGACCAGCTCTCTACGGCGCTTCTCGCCAGCATGGTCTTCCTTGGTCCAGGCTTTTTCCGCTTTTTTGCGCGCGAGGCTTTCTTCGGTCGTCGGAATCGGATGCTCTTTAAAGATCTCGGCCGATTCGAAGAAAGAACGCAACCGATAAAAATCATGCTGCGTGATCGGGTCGTATTTGTGGTCGTGACACTGCGCGCAGCCGACTTGCATTGCCAGGAAGACGGCGCCCACGGTCGAAGTGATCTCGTTCAGAACCTGGTGCCGACGCTCGTCAATCAGATTCAGGTCCGGCATGTCCGGGCCGCAGAGCAAGAAGCCGGTCGCCACGCTGGCGTTTGGATCGTCCGGATAGAGTTCGTCGCCGGCCAGTTGCTGACGCGCGAATTCGTCGAATGGCAGATCGCGATCGAGCGCGTCAATCACCCAATCGCGATAGCGCCAGGCGTTCTCGCGCACCAGGTCGTGCTCGAAGCCATCGGTCTCGGCAAACCGCGCCAGGTCAAGCCAGTGCTGGGCGTAGCGCTCGCCATAGGCCGTGCTGGCCAACAACCGATCGACCTGTTTCTCATACGCGTCCGGTGTTTGATCCTCAATAAATGCCGCCACTTGCGCCGGCGTTGGCGGCAGGCCGGTCAGGTCGAGCGTCACGCGGCGGATCAGCGCGGACCGACTGGCCCTCGGGAGCGGCCGGACATCTTGCGTTTGCATCGCGGCGCGAAGGAACCGGTCGACCGGATGCTTGCTCCACTCCGGGTCGTCGCACTCCGGAGGCTCGGCCTCGGAGAGGGGAACGTAGGCCCAGTGGTCGCGATCCGCGTCGTCGAGAATCTTTTCTGGCGGCTCGGCCGACGCTTCCGCCGCTGGCTTTTCTGTGCCTACCTTCTCCGCCGCGACTTCATCAGCCGAAACGGCCCAGCCGTGCGCAAACGCAAACGCGCCACACAGCGCAACGATCGCCAGGATTGGCTGCCAACCGCGGCGACTCATGACAAGATTTCCTTGACTACGCGGCCGGCGACGTCGGTCAGCCGTTCGTCGCGACCATTGTGCGGATAGGTCAGTGCCTCGTGATCCAGGCCCAGCAGGTGCAGCAGCGTGGCGTGGAAATCGTGGACGTGAACTTTGTTCTCCGTCGCGCGCAGTCCAAAGGGATCGGTCTCGCCGTAGGAGAATCCACCTTTCACGCCGCCGCCGGCCAGCCAGATGCTGTAACCCCAAGGGTTGTGATCGCGCCCTTTGCCTTGCTCGCTCATGGGCATCCGCCCGAACTCGCCTCCCCAGATCACCAGCGTGTCGTCCAGCATGCCGCGGCGGCGGAGATCCTTGAGCAACCCGGCGACCGGCTTATCTGTCTTGGCGCAGTATTCGGTGTGGTTTTTATCGACGTCGTTGTGCGCGTCCCAGCCGTTGGTGTCGCCCGAGTAAAGCTGAACGAAGCGAACGCCGCGCTCCACCAATCTCCGCGCCAGCAAGCAGCGGCGGCCGAATTCATCCGTCTGTTTTTCGCCAATGCCATACAGCGCGAGCGTCTCGGCCGATTCATCCGCCATGTCCACCACGGTGGGCGCCGCGGACTGCATGCGATACGCGAGCTCGTACGATTCGATCCGCGCCTCGAGCGCGCTATCGCCGGGGCGCAGATCACCGTGGCGACGATTGAGCGAACGCAAATAGTCGAGTGTCGCCAGTTGCTCGCGAGGGCTGATCGCCGCTTGCGGCCGCAGATCGACAATCGGCGTCGCGCCTGGCCGGAACGTAGTTCCCTGAAACGTCGCCGGCAGATAGCCATTGCCCCACGCCGGCGGGCCGCCCTTCACTCCGCCGCCTGGATCTGGCAGCACGACAAACGCCGGCAGGCTGTCGTTCTCCGTGCCCAGACCGTAGCTGACCCAACTGCCAAGGCTCGGGCGGCCCATCAAAATGCTGCCCGTGTTCATTTGATAAACGGACTGCGGATGGTTGACGCTATCTCCGTGGCAACCGCGCAGTAGGCAAAGCTCATCGGCCAGTTCCGCGGTGTGCGGCAGAAAGTCACTGATCATCAAGCCAGACTTGCCGCGCGGGCGAAACGGCTTGATCGGCGCCAGGATCGGATTTTGCCCCACCTTGCGGCGCGTCATCACCGGGCCGACCGAGTCCGGCAGCGGCTGGCCCGCCAGGCGCACTAGCTCCGGCTTGTGATCCAACAGATCGACATGGCTGGGGCCGCCATGCATGAACAGATAAATCACGCGCTTGGCGCGCGGCTCAAAGTGGGGTGGCTTGGGGGCCAGCGGACGCTCGAGCGCGGCGGGCGAAGCCCCGGCCACGCGATCCTGGGCCAGCAGCGAAGCCAGCGCCATCATCCCAAATCCACCGCCAGCCTGTCGCAGAAACCCACGACGATCCAAGCCCGCGCTATGCAAAAATTCTTGCGACGCCATGCGGCAAATCTCGGCAGACGAATACGGTGTGGAAGGCCAACCGGCAGGGGGCAAACGGCAGACCACCGATTATAAACCGGAGCCAACAGGCGCCGCTACTGCTAGGCGGCAACGCATTCGTTTCTTCGATCAGGCGGCCCGATCTACAATTTCGCCACGATGACGATGCCCAACCCACCCCGCTGCCGCTGGTTCCAGTTTGGCTTGCTGCCGGCAATTGGTGGTGCGTCCTGTGTACAGTGCCCTGAACTACGGATGGGGCTGCACCGAACCGTTTCCGAACGAGCCTTGGCTAAACTAATTATTCTCCGCGATTGCCAAAAGCAATGGGTGGTCCTATTGGACATATTTTTCGCGCACCCGTCATCGGATAGACTTGAGTGGCGAGTATTTCGAATTCCGGAAACGCATTGCCGAGTTTCTTTATGCCCAAGAGTGTGAGCTTTTCCGACTTGATCTGCCTACCTTGTACGATTATTCAAGCCCAGGCGGCAGGGAGATGGTTTACGTTCAGAGCAGCGAGTTTCTGACCCCAGGAAAGCAAAAGTAAGCCGTCGGTCGACGTGCGCGACAGGAACGACGTGACAGGCGAAAATATCGTGAATTCTTAAAGGGATTTCTTTCTGAGGCGTTTCGCAAGAAAGAATCGCAGAGTGCTGTGGGAGGCGAGTTCGATACGATCAATTAGTTTGTGCCGATAATTTGTGCCGACGAATCAAGAGGACGGTATGGCCACGTTCAAAGGCTACTTCGAGTTGAAGACGCCAGCAGACTTGCTTCAGAAACTTGCGTACGATCTAGCGCGCATTCAGGCTGCGCCACTGGACACTTATGCTTGCTTCGATTTCTTCATCACTGCCGAACACATGCTTGACTGGCTATATCCGGACGATGTTATAGCACTCCAGAATAAACGTTTGAGCGAGACATTGCTGAAAGTTTGCTCGCATCTAGCCAATGGAGCTAAACATTTTCACGCAAGGAATCGACAGCACACGTCCGTCACCGATACGGAGAAACACGATGGCCCGTTCGATGATTCTTTTGACGGTTCCTTCGACACTTGCGGACTCGTCGTACATCTTGATGGCGATGCCGCTAAGAAGTATGGCCCTGAGATTGATGCGGAGGAGTTAGCAGAGCTAGTCTTTGCCTATTGGCAAAAAGACCTCGCGGCTAAAAAGCTGCTGTAACTGTGCCGACTGTATCGCAATCGCAAACTGACCAATCGGCAGGTGGCCCGATCGCCAATGCATAAAATCGCAATTCGACGTGAGCCTCGGGCCATCACGTCTGGCTTGAGATTGAAACCTAATCCATGGGATACGAAGGTCTTTAACGCCGATGGCAAACAAATTGAGGATACCGAACTCATGCGATCCATTCACGTCGTGCCGCTCCTGCTTACCATTGCCATCGTTCTTTCCATCGGCGGGACCGCGAATGCGCAGCAGAAGCCGCTGGGAATTGCCAGCGCGCCTCTCATCGTCGGCGAGCCGGGATGGCCCGGCGTTGCAACCGCTGCTTCCGGTGCTTGGGCGGACCAATACCCCTTCGACCCCGAGACGTACGGCAAGACCAGGGGGCATGTCCCCGCGGCCTCGCAATCGACGCCCACAATAGTTTTCTACTGTCGATCGCTCGATCCGCGCTTCATGGAGCTTGCGTCGCGAGTTGATACGCTCATCGCGCCCCGCCCGGAATTGAGATCGTCGGGCGTCTACCTGTTCGACGCCAAGGGAGCTCAAGCTGGCGATTACACGGCGGCGGAACTGGTCGAACGGATCAAGCAGATCCGGGAACTCGCCGACAAGCACAAGCTGAAGACGCTTTCTATCGCCATCGCCGCCAACAATGCGCCGCAGTCCACCGCCCGCGTTGGGCTGGACGACGCGCACGACGTGTCGATCGTCTACTTCAAGCCGAATCCGGATCCCAAGAAGCGCCCTGTGGTGACTTGGATCCGCGGCGCCAAGAGCGCCGACCTCGACAAAGAATCGCTCGACCAGATCATCAAGTCACTCACCACGGCAATCGAGCCGGAATAACGCCGACCGAGACATTCTAGTCCGGCTAGCGAGTTTCCGGGTTGCCAGTGGCGCCAATGCGCAGAAGACGCGGAGTTGAGTCCCGCACGGCGTCAATCAATAACCGCCATCGGGGACCAGCGGCGGAGCGCGGCCCAGACGCAGATCGTGAGGGTCGACCCAAGGACGCCGCGCACGATCACCGTGCCGGTTGTTGGCCGAATTCCGACCATTATCCCTTCTTCATTCACCCCATGTTCCATTGCCTGGTTGTCGTTGGCGACCGGCTTGGGGGCGAGCGTGAAATCCGAGGGGAAGTTCAGCGAGAAACCCCAAACAACGGCCAACAGCGCTACCAATACAAGCAACTCGACCGTCCCAAACTGAAACCAACTACTTTCCGGCGCCTCGTTCATATTGAGATTGTACTCGGCGATCGCGCCGCGTTGCACGGCGCGCAGGCGAAATCGACTGCTGCATTGCCAGGCAAGGGACCATCACGGTATCCTTTGTCTCAAAGGAGATTCAAGATGCGCCGCGCTTTCACGCTGGTCGAAGTCCTGGTAGTCATCGCAATCATCGGTATCCTCGTCGGGCTGCTGCTACCTGCAGTTCAAATGGCGAGAGAAGCCGCCCGCCGCGCCCAATGTACGAACAATCTAAAGCAGGTTGGGCTGGCGCTGCTCAACTACCACGATACAAATCGCGCGTTTCCGGCCGGGTATGTTTCGTATTTTGACCAGGATGGAATCGACACGGGGCCGGGCTGGGGCTGGGGAGCCGCTATTCTCCCACAAATGGACCAGTCCCCGATCTTTAATGTGGTCCATTTTGATCTGCCCATCGAACATGCCTCGAACGGCGCTCGCGTGGCCAATATTCAGTCCTATCTTTGTCCGTCGGATGAGATCAAAACGTCCTGGCCGGCAATGAGCCGCGATGCCAGCGGTAATCCACTGGCGCTAATCTGCGACGTTGCACCATCAAACTACGTTGGCATGTACGGCTCAACCGAGCCAGGCGTTGATGGCGACGGGATGCTCTATCGCAACAGCCGAACCACATTGGCGGATATAACCGATGGCGCGTCGCAAACCATCATGGCCGGCGAGAGATCTCATTTCCTGGGCGTGGCAACCTGGGCTGGCTCCGTGACGGGCGCTATTCTGTTTGACGACGATGGCGACGACGTTGGACGCGCCCATCCCGAAGAGGGTTCCGGCATGATTCTCGGCCACGCTGGCGAACGCACTACGCCCGGCGATCCGAACAGCGATGTCAATCAGTTCTATAGCTTTCATGGACGAGGAGCCAATTTTCTTTTCGCCGATGGTCATTGCAGCTACATCCCAATGAGCATTGATTACGACACCTATCGGGCAATGTCCACTCGCGCCAGCGGTGAACCCATTTCGGGGAGTTATTGAATGCGACTACTAGTGTGCGTCGTGCTATTGCTTGTCGCGGGATGCAGCAGGCCTGCGCGAAAAGAACAAACCTTGGCGCTGGACCAGGTGCCAGAAGTCGCAATGAAGGCCGCCGTCGCGGCGGCGAAGGCTAGATTTCCCGACCTGAAATTCCAATCGGTATCGATGAAACCGAATGGTGACTACGAAATCACCGGCAAAACCAAAAACGGCAAGGTGCACGACGTAGAAGTCACAGCCACAGGCGAAATCGTCGAAGTCGAGTAGTCGAAGTTGAGTAAAGGTCCAACAGCCGACTATAGCGCGCTGTGGCGCCGCGTTGCACGTCGCGCAGATGGAATCGACCGCTCCGTCACTCGCCGTGGGGCCGCTTGGAACAAGTGGAATGTCCGCCGCGGTGAGATACTCGTTTAGCAAAGCTTGTGGGCCGTCCATGATGGCCTGGCTGGTAGTCTGCGCGGGCGAATAGACGTGAAACCGATCACATTTAAAGCAGACCTTGACAGCTTGGCGACAAAGCGGCGATCTCCCGCGAACCTCCCGTACGAATCATCTTAACACGCTGAGTTCCGCAGTTCTCCTCAGACTCTCAAGGCGACCAGCGCGGACTTTTGTTCGCTCCGCTGGTAAACTGCCCACATGACCACCCCACCACGCCCGCGATGGTTGCGCGTTTCGCTGCGGACGATGATGATCGTCGTTGCGATCTTTGCGCTTTCGCTGGCGCGGGAGTTTACGGTTGTCCGGGCACGCCAAGAGTGGCTGCGATTGAACGCCGCGCTGACGGTCTCCGGTACGTCGAATCCCGAGCCGGCGCCGCGCGCCATCATGCCGTGGCGGGTGTGGATGGGAGATCGACCGCAGCCGGCGCTCTATTTTCCGACCGATATGAGCGAAGCCAAACGGCGCCGCGCGCAGCGACTCTTTCCCGAGGCCCATTGGCAACAGCGCTAGGCGGTTCGAACTCGCGCGATCGCTTGTAGCTCGCGCAGCGTGCCCAGGGCAATGCTGGTAGAAGGTCAACGAGTTGTGCGATTACGACGCAGGTTGATCGCGTCGTCACCATTTGCGGTGGCTGAGCAGCCAAGCAAACTGGCGTCGTCACGAACTTTTCTGAGTGACGATGCAACAGCGGCGCAACTTCGCGACCCAGTTTGCCGTTCAAGCTGCTCAGCAATTCGGCTTAACCCAATCGTGCACGGCGCTGTTGGCGGCGGAGGTTCTTACGCTCGGTCTTCGACAGCCGCGTGACGTCGTGTGGGCCGCTGTTAGCGTCTTCGTCGTCTTCGTCCTGCGCGTCGTCGTCTTCGTCGTCGCTATCGGCAGGCTCCAGGTCGCTACGCTTGGCCGATGCGCGGGTTGGCGTTTCGGGTGGGTCGATCCTGGTTTTGCGGCCGAACATGCCACGGCGCGTTGCCGTGGCTGCCTCGGTCTTCTTGGCTTTCGCTGGCGCCTTGCCTTCGGCGTCCTGCACTACGTGCCGCGTGTGGAGGCAGAGCGCCAACACCAGCAACAGCCCGGCGCCCATCTGGCAGCCTTCTTCGACTAGTACTTGCAGTTCCAGCTCAGGGATCGGCAGCGCGCCCATACGCGCGGCGACCGCCGTGACGCCCACGATAATGGAGAGCACGAAGGTGGTCGTCGAGAATTTGCACGCACGCATTTCAAAGGCCAGCCGGATGCCGATTCCGCCCAGCACCATCGCGTAGACGCACAGCCAGGCGAGTTCGACGTGTTTGGCCGTTTGGCTGGCAAAGTGGACGCAGACCAACTGCACGCTTTCGTTCAGGCTGGCGCCTTCATCGATCGATAGCCAAACGATGCCGCACGCCGCCCAGAGCCAAACGCGGTAGCTGCCCTGATAGTCGTCCAGCCGGTGCCGGCGGACGGAATAGATCACCATGGCCACCACGCCTGCCTGCAACAGCAACAGCGAGGTAAACCAGTTGGCCAGGTTGCCATCGGCCGCCAGGTCGAACGCCGGCAGGCGCGCGCCGTCGATCGTCAGCACGCCCGTCGCGTAGATCGCTTCGAGTCCGGCCGCGATGCTCACGCCTAGCAGCACGGACAAGATCAGCATCGTCACGCGCTGCGGAACAAAGTCCACCAGCGATGGCTGCTCGTTCCGTTGCGCGCCGGGCGCGTAGGTCCGCGCGGCGCCGCGATTTTTCGTCGTGTTGCGCGCAGTGGCAGCGGCCGGGCTGCTGATTACTTCCTCAGTCAACACGCGGCGGCGGCGATCATCCGTCGGAGAAGAACGAAAAAACTGCACCATGGCCGGAAACCGCAGGAGGGAGGAGTAGGGTGGGAACGCCCGGGACGTGACGAGCCTGCGCTGGCGGCGCATGATCGCGTCGCTAAGGCTCTACTATCAGACTTTCGGCAAGCGGACTGGTCCCACTCTACTTTGTTGCCGATGCTAGCAAGCCGGATGTTGCCCAGCGCAAGCTGCTAGCATCCCGGCGTCCCCAATTTACGGATTGACCACGCGGTTCGGGGGGCGGTACTCTCTGCGGCCGATACGCAAATACCAGCGGGCGGCTTGCAGATTGCCGCGAACTTACGCTTCACGATTCGGAGGTTGAGCATGCGCGATTGTGTGCGACGATTCTTGTCGTCCGCGGTGCAGGGATTCGAGCTCGACGGCCCGGCCGCGCTGCTAACGGCTGACACCACTTCGTACGAAGCAGACGCCACGGTGGGCCGGATGTTTGGCGGAACCTCGTTCACCTCGTGCCGCGTCCCCACGTCGGAAGATCCGGCCGACGAGCTGTTGCTGCCCGAGCTGCCACTGGCCACGGAATCTTTGCAGGCGCTGGTCTGCGTGGACCTGGTGCGCCGCTTTGACGAAGCGCAAGACCTGCTGGATCAAGCGTTGCAGCGATTGGCGCCCGGCGGCGTGCTGCTGTTGACCTCAGACATTGGCGAAGCGCGCCCCAGCGTAGGCCTGTCGCGCGTGCTAACGCCGCTAGGCCTGGAAAGATTGGTGGCGCCGCTCGACGCCGCGGTGGTCGGCTGGCAGGGGGATGTCGATTTCCCCAAGAGCTTGTTCCTGATCACCGGACCATCGCCGTGCAATCCACGCTTCGCGCAATTCGCCGGCCGATTTTTAGAGCTGTTCCAAACGCCAGCGGCGCCCGTCGCCAGCAGCCAGCCGTGGTACGCGCGGCTGCTCTCTCGCTGGCGAAGTCCAACGCCTGCGTCTCCGCCCGCGCCGGTGGAATCGCTCAGCTTTTCGCTCAATCTGCCACCGGTGAGCAACTGGAAAGAGGCGCTGTTCGAGTTGCCACGCACAGAAAAGCACGGGCGACCGTAACGACCTGTCGAATTTCTCAACAGGCAGGTGGCCGCCCGGGGCAACTTGCCGCTTTCTATTCTGGCCGAGGACAGGCGTTGCCGTGGACTGCGTCCCAATCGACGTCGACGCCCAGGCCGGGGCGAACTGTCAGTGTGGTCAGCGGCCCTGCGACCGTGAGCGGATTCTTGGCGATCGAGAATTCATGATACGATGGCCCCAGCATATCGCCAGGGTATTTCTCGACGGCGATCGCAGGGCAGGCGACCACCAGGTGCGCCATTGCGGCCGTGGCGATCTCCAGTTCCAGGTTCGACCCGATCGTGGCTTCCAGGCCGGCGTCGGCGGCCAGCAGGGCAATCTGCCGCGCCTTGCCAATGCCGCCGTTCTTGCCGGGATAGACGCTGATCACGTCGCAGCACTCGTTGCGAATCAGTTCCGCGGCATGCGTCCGGTTAAAGCAGATGTCGTCCGCCATCACCGGCGGCGTGGTCTCGCGCCGTACGCGGGCGAGCCCGGCGTAATCTCCGTCGGGCGTGGGCTGCTCGACCAGCGACAGCCGGCAGTCGTCCAGGTCGTGAATGCAGGCGATGGCCGTATCGACGTCCCAGCCGCAGTTGGCGTCGATCACTAGCGCGATTTCATGGCCGGCGGCAGCCCTGACGGCGCGAACGCGCGCCAGGTCTTCGCGCGGATTGCCACCAACTTTGACTTTGATGGTGGTGAAGCCGGCCGCCACGAGTTCTCTCGCCCGCGTCTGCGCGGTGTCTGGATCGTATGCGCCCATCGAAAAGCGGCTGCGAATCGTCAGCTCTCGGCAGGCGCCTCCCAGGAGTTCATAAACGGGCCGATTTGCGGCGCGCCCCAAAATATCCCAACAGGCCATCTCGATGGCCGCCTTGGCGAACCAGTTGTGCGCGCAGGCGGCGTCCATCCGACGATCGATCTCGACGAGCTCCGCCGGATCTCCGCCGATCAATAGCGGCGCAAAGATCTGGTCGATGAGATGCTTTGCGCCCCACACGGTCTCGCCGCTCCAGCGCGGCATGACCGTGGCCTCGCCGACGCCTTCAATTCCATCGTCCGTGATCAGCCGGACCAGCAGGTAGTCCGAGACCGTGTGCCGGCCGAGCGCCGAGATCATCCGCCGCTCAGGCTTCAGCGGGATCCGGACCGGATACGTTTCCACATGGGTGATCTTCACTGGGGCGCGCTCGCGGTGACTTTCAGCGGTAGGGAACGAACGATATGATTGGACCGCCAAACCCAGCACGCGGCAAGCGCCGCCCGCAACTTCCCCAGGGAGTTTCCGCATGTCTTTTTCGGCTGGCGTCGCTCGCACCGTGATCACGCCTTACTGGGGCGTGGAACTGACCGGCTGGGGCTACTATATCGAGCGGCGCTGGCAGCGCGTGCGCGACGATCTCTGCGCGACGGCAATTGTCGTCGACGATGGCGCCCAAACGGCGGCGATCATCGCAGTCGATCTGATGGTCATTGACGATCGATTCACGGCCCGCGCGCGGCAGAAGGTCCAGCAAGAGACCGGAATTCCGTCGCAGGCGATTTTGATCACCGCCTCGCACAGTCACAACGCGCCAGCCGCCGGCGGGCTGCGCGGGGCAGGGGAGTGCGATCCGCAATACGCAGACTGGGCCAGCCAACAGGCGGCCACCGCGGCGATCCTGGCCTGGCGCGCACGCGCGCCGGCGACCGCCAGCGTATCGCACGCGGACGTGACCGGAGTTGCCTACAATCGGACGCGCGCCGGTGGGCCGGTCGACACCCGCTTGACCACGCTGTGGTTGAATCGCGCGGATGGCAGTCCGCTGGCGGCGGCCGTTAATTTTCAGGCTCATCCTTGCGTCCACACCATCCTGCGGCCGTGGGAAGTCACGCGCGACGCGCCGGGCGAAATCTGCGAGGCGCTGGAAGCCGCGCTCCCTGGCCTGGCCGCCATGTACATCCAAGGGGCGTGTGGCGACGTCAACTTTCTGCCGGAGTTCTCCACGCCGGAGCGATCGGGCGAGCCTGCCCGGATTGTTGCGGACGCCGCGCTCGCAGGCCGCGCGACCGCGCGCACGATGGACATTCCAACGGTCGCTGCTACAACCCACCTCGCGCAGATTCCCACGCGCCGCTGGACCGAGGCTGAGATCGACGCCGACCGGCGCGAGGCGCAAGAGCGTATGCAGAGCGGCGATATCTCCGGCTGGCGAGAATCGATCGGTCGCGTGATGACCAACCGCCCGGACGACATGATCGCGCGCCATGGCGGCGACGAGCGCAAGGCGGTCGCGGCCATGTGCCGCTTCAACCTGGAATGGACGGAGCAGATGTTGTCTGACTACCGCGAGCGCCCGGAGACGCTGACGACCGAAGTCCAGGCCGTGCGGATTGGCGATTTGACGCTGCTCGCCAATTCCTGCGAGTTCTTCACCACGCTGTCGCAAGACGTGCGCGCCCGCGCGCTATCGGCCGAGGTGATGATCGCCTGCTATGCAAATGGCCGGATTGGCTACATGCCGGACGCGCACGACGTGGAACGCAAGACGTACGCCGCGTATCAATCGCCCAAGTACTGCAACCAGTTCCCCTTCACCGCGGAATCCGGACCAGCGCTGTGCGACGCCATGTTGCGAGTGGAACTGGCTGTGCGAAGCTAAGCGGTTGCGCCCCATTGGCGCGACTTCACATCAGCGGCGTGGCCGGCCTCATCGAATCGTGCAACTCTCGGGCCTCCGCCGCGCGGATGCAGACGCGTTGGATCCCGGTGGCGCGGCCGGTGGCTTCGTCGACGTCAACAACCGTGCCGCACAGTCGGGGATCGCCTGTCGCGACGTCGAACATCGTCGGCTGAAACGTGGTTGTCGTTTCCAACACACGATCGACGCGGCGTCCGAGGATACTTTCGTAGGGCCCCGTCATGCCAACGTCGCATTGAAAGGCGGTGCCGCCGGGCAGCACCTGTTCGTCTGCCGTGGCCACGTGCGTGTGCGTGCCGAGAACGGCCGAGACGCGCCCATCCAAAAATCGTCCGACAAGCTGCTTGTCGCTGGTGGCTTCCGCGTGGAGATCGAGGATGATCACTTTGACTTCCGGCGGTAGATTGGCCAGCACGCGGTCCGCCGCGACAAATGGGCAATCGACCGGTCGCATAAAGACGCGACCGAGCAAGCTAAAGACACCAACTGGCACGCCGCCACGCGACGTGACGACTGCAAACTCTTTACCAGGGGCCGTGGCCGGAAAGTTGGCCGGTTTGACGATGTTCGACTCGGCCGCCATCACCGGAATGATTTCCTGGCGACGGTAGATGTGGTCGCCCAGCGTGACGCAATCGACGCCGGCGTTCATCATCTCGCGATAGATGGCCGGCGTGATGCCGGAGCCGCCGGCCGAGTTCTCGCCATTGGCGATCACCAGATCCAGCTTCTCGCGCGCGATCAAGCCCGGTAGCGCCTGCACGATGATTTGTCGGCCCGGCTTACCGACCACGTCGCCAATCAGCAGAATCCGCACTGGAGAGCGCCTTTCAGAGTAAGTGCCAGTCGTCTCAACGCAGCGCGCGAAAACAACTTGGGATCTTCGCGCCCCTTTCCGTCAGACAACTAGCGAGCAACGTCACTAAAGCGGGCTTCGCGGAGCACGGTCACCTTGATCTCGCCGGGATAGGTCAACTGCTCTTCGAACGCCTTGGCAATGTCGTGGCAAATCTTGGCGGCCGACGCATCGGTTGTGTCCTTGGCGCTGGCCAGCACGCGCAACTCACGTCCGGCCTGAATCGCAAAGGCGTGTTCGACGCCAGGGAATCCGCAGGCAATGGTTTCCAACTCTTCCATCCGCTTGATGTATCGCTCCAGCGACTCGCGACGTGCTCCGGGACGAGATGCGCTACAGGCGTCGGCCGCGGCCACTAGCACTGTGTACGGATTATCAATCCGCAGATCGTCGTGGTGACCGAGCGCGGCGTGGACCACTTCCGGACGCTCGCCATGCCGCTTGAGGATGTCGGCGCCGATCTTGGGATGGCCACCTTCAGCTTCGTGATCGGCTGCCTTGCCAATGTCGTGCAGCAGGCCGCAGCGACGCGCCAGGCGGACGTCGAGCCCAATCTCTTCGGCCATCATGCCGGTCAAGAAGGCGACTTCGATCGAGTGCCGCAACACGTTCTGGCTGTAGCTGGTGCGGAATCGCAAGCGGCCCAGCAGGTGGATGATCTTGGGGTGCAAACCGGAGACGTCCGCTTCTTGCGAAGCTTCTTCCCCCAGTTTTTGCAGGTGAGCTTCCAACTCTTTCTGCGTCTCGGCGACAATTTCTTCAATCCGCGTCGGATGGATGCGTCCATCGGCGATCAGCTTATTGAGCGAAATCCGGGCGACCTCGCGGCGGACCATGTCAAAGCCGCTGACAATCACCACGCCTGGCGTGTCATCGATGATCACGTCAACGCCGGTGGCTTTTTCGAAGGCGCGGATATTGCGCCCTTCGCGGCCAATAATTCGCCCCTTCATGTCGTCGTTGGGGATATCGACGGTGCTGGTCGTGGTCTCGGCCGTATGGGGCGCGGCGTATCGCTGCAGGGCAGTGACCAGAATCTCGCGGGATTTTTCCTCGCACGTCTCCGACACGCGGCGCTCGTGCTTGGTGATCAGGGCGCCGGCCTCGTGTTGGAGCTCTGCTTCCAGAGTATCGAGCAGGCGGCGCGTGGCCTCATCCTTGGAGAGGCCGCTGATCTGGTGGAGCGTTTGACGCTGGATGTCCAGCGCCTTGTTCAGCTCCTCATTTTTGCGATTGGTTTCTTCGACCCGATCGGCCAGCTTACGCTGGTTGTTCTCGACCATCTTCTCTTGCTTGCGGACCTGATCCAGTTGTTGGTCCAGGGCGTCCTGCCGCTTGTCGAGGGAACGGTCTCGTTCGTGCAACTCTTGCCGAACGACGTTCAGCTCGCGCTCCCCTTCGCTCTTGAGTTGGATGGCCCGTTCCTTGGCGGAGAGCTCCGCTTCCTTTTTGCGGTTTTCAATCTCCTGCGTTGCCCGCTCCAACAACTGGCTGGCCCTCTGTCTGGCGTCCGTCTGGCGGAGGTTGTCGATCAGTTTGACGACGATGAAAGTTAAAACGGCCGCGGCAACTGCCGCGATCACGACTGGGACGTAGTCCACGTGCAATTCTCCCCTCGAAAAGAACGATGCCCGGCCAGGCCGACAAGCGCTCATGCGCAATATCACTGGCACGGTATCTAAAGCGGCGGCCTTTAAGAGAAGGCGCAGCCAGGGGAGCTAAGCCGCATGAACGAACAAAAGCGTCGCCCATCGCGAACCGTATCAACCTATCGCGGGAAGAATATCCGAATGGAACTTAAACAGTGAACTCGACGAGCGGAACTTACGCGCTATCGCTTTGATGATCGACGCTCGTATCATCCTCGCCTGGCGGACGGCCCTGGCGCGCAGCCGAGCGCGCTACCGGTCGTCTCCGGGGCGTGAAGTGTGCGTAAAACTGTTCAACTGCGGGGACCATTGTCATCCAGTCGCGGCGCGGAGACTCAGAGCCAAGAAACGCGCCGGGATCCGAACCGCGTGGATTCGGACGAGGTACTCGCGCTAACTCAACCTGAGGGGCCTTCTTGCCTTCGCCGTTGGGGAGAAGCCCCAGCAACTGTTGCAAGAGAATGATCAGTAAGTGCATCGGTTCGGCCTGCTCTCCGCAGCGACTGGTTCTTCCTGCGTCAGGCAGATCCAGTTGCAAACTCTATAGCTTCCCTGGGCAGTCTCCCCATTGGGGGCCTGCCGCGGAACAAACTCACGCTGTAAATCGTTTAGGGCCAATACGATTGGCCCAATACAATTGTCCTGCCCCACCCCGGGCCGCTTGCGCGGGCCCTGGACTTGTCATACTATCAGAGTCTACCGCCGCTGCAACTATTTTGACCACTGCCATGCACCCCTTCGAGCAACACCTGCACGCCCACCTGCCCCCGCATCGCTGGCGCGATCTGACGGTGCTAGTCGCCATTTCCGGTGGGGCCGACAGTGTGGCACTATTGTGCGGTTTAGCTAAACTTCGCGCGGCCGACGCCTCGGAAAACGGACTAGACACACCCTCCGCGGGTGAACCCCAGTGCGGCCCCTCGGCGGCGGCCCGCCCGGCACTTGCCGGCAGTGGGCGTTTGATCGCCGCTCATTTTCATCATGTCTTGCGCGGCGCCGAGGCCGACGCGGACCAGCAATTTGTCCAGGAACTTTGCGCCAGCCTGGGGATGGAATGTGTGATCGGCAGGGCCGGGTCCGCAAGCCCAGGGGCGTCGACCGCGGTTTTGACCGCAAGCGAAGAGGCCAGTCGCGACGCGCGCTATCGATTTCTGCTCGAGACGGCCCAACTCCACGGCGCGCGGTACGTGGTGACAGCCCACACTGCCGACGATCAGGCAGAGACCGTGCTCCACCGAATTTTGCGCGGCGCAGGACTTGTAGGAATTGCCGGCATGCGGCGCGCGCGAGAACTGGCCGATGGCATTGCGCTGGTGCGTCCATTACTCGCCGCGCGTCGCGCTGACGTGCGCGCTTACCTGGCAGACCAGCGCCAGTCATTTCGCGAAGACAGCAGCAATGCCCAAAGCGTTTATACTCGGAACCGCTTGAGGAACGATCTGTTGCCGAAACTCGCCGCGGAATACAACCCGCAAATCGTCGACGCGTTGTTGCGGTTAAGCTCACTGGCCGGCGAGGCGCAAGAGGTTATTGCCGCCGACGCGATGCAACTCTTGGAACGTAGCGTGCTCTTCCGCGCGGCCGGTCAGTTGACCCTGTCCGTAGCCATGCTCGCCGCAGCGCCTCGCCACTTGGCGCGCGAGACGCTGATGATCGCCTGGCGCAATCAAGGCTGGCCGCTAGCGGCAATGGGACACGACGAGTGGACCCTCCTGGCCGACATCGCCACGGCGGCTCCGCCGCGCAAACGTGTCTTCCCAGGCGAGGTCACGGCCGACCGCAGCGCGGACACGCTCACGCTATCGCGCAAGACCACGCCGCTGTAATTACGAAGGCTCTGACGCCGCGCGCAGGCCAAGCCGCGGCCGTTATTCGACGGCGCCTTGCGCGCCGCCGGACATCAACTCGTTCTCTTCCTCGCGACTGATCAAGATCTCTGGCTTATAGCCGCCGCGCGAACGGTCGTAGAGGATGATCGCCGTGAAGAGCGTGACGAGCACGACTGGAAGAATCGAGACCCAGCGGAACGCCATGCGATAGCCCAAGCCTTGGGCGCTGGCGGCGACCTCGACGACTTCTGGCTGGATCTTTTCCGCCTTTAGCGTCTCGACTTGCTTGGCGTTGATACTGGTGAATTGACCGGCCGCGTTAGCGTTGAGGATCTCTTTCTGCACCGACGTAGGGCTGTTTTCTTCGACATACGCCACGGCGTAGTTGTCGACGATTCGCCCCATTTGCGGCAGGACTTGCGAGATCGCTAGATTACCAACCGAGCCCATCAAGGCCATCGCCAGCGCGCCCCCCTTGGGGAATCGTTCGGCAGTAACGCCCAACATCGTTGGCCAGAAGTAGGCGATCCCCAAACCAAAAATCGTGGCAAAGGCAAACGCCGTAGCGGCGCTGTTGGCGTAGCTCAGCAGGAACAATCCAACGCCGGCCAGGACCGACGAAACGGCCAGCATGCCCGTCGGCGAGATCGCGTGGGCGATTGGGCCAGCAAAGTGTCGCAACACGAACATCATGCCGGACGTGTAGACCAGGATCAAAGTACCGGAGATGCCCGCCGTGCTCTGCATGACGGACTCTTGCCACTTCTGCGGACCGAGTTCCGTGGCGGCCGTCATCAACATGCAGACAGCCCACAACAAGAACATCGGACGGAGGCATTCTTTGAACATGTCGGAGTTCGAAACGCCCGACGCCACGCGCTCCGTGCTGGGGAATTTGGCGGTCGTTAGCATCACGCCGTAAATGATGGCCGGCAGCACGATCAAGCAGAGGCTGATCTGCCACAGTTCGAGTGGCAGGGAGACGCCCGCCATCGGCGAGGAGGGATTCGTGACCAGCCAACGAATTCCAACCGCGGACAAGCCGCCGATGACCAAACCGCCCGGCCACCAGGCGTGCAAAATATTCAGATAGTGCGTTTTCTTATCGGCGTACAGCGTGGCGATCAGCGGATTGATGGCGACTTCCGTCAAACCGTTTCCGCAACCCATCAAGATCGAATTGAAGTAGAGCCATTTAAAACTCACGGCGGAATCAACGTCGGTCCCCAGCAGTCTTGGCGCCAGGATCGTGCCGAGCGAACCGAGCAAGTGCGACGCGCACGCCAGGTACATGATGCGCTTCATGCCGAGCAAGTCGCAGATGAATCCACCGCCCAGCATGCTGAGCGCCATGCCGACGAAGACCGCGCCTTCGAGACTTCCTTTTTGTTCCTGATTGAAACTAAAGGCGTTCCCCATGTCTTGCATGACGTCGCCGCGAACCACAAACGTAAATGCCGACGTAATGAGCGCGATGCAACTACAAACAAACAAAAAACGTCGGCTCGACATTCCGGGATCTCCAAATTGGCGGTGGGTGCGTGGCTGTCTGATACCGAGTCAACGGGACCCAGACAGTTGATTTGGGCGTGGCGCAGGGGGTCTGCGAGTTTTGGAGTATAGCGGCTGGCCGGGCGATGTACACGCTCCGGGGTAGGGGGATTTTGTCGAGCTACAGGACCCTCCCCCGCACGACCCGAAACTATGGAAATCTCAGCGTGTTGCGCAACCTGCGGGGCATCGGACGCGGGCAATTTCCGCCGTTCGCAGCCGCCGCAGTCACCTCCCGCTAGCACGCATCCAAGTTGCCTTGACCGGCGGCCAAAGAACGCCGTACGATGCCCCGCTTTTCTAGCTGTACCAAAGATAAATCACGCGCATGCGCGCCCTCATGAATACCCTCCGCAAGCTTGCTGGCAGCCCGCTGTTTTGGTTGCTTGTTGCTGCGCTGGCGCTGCGCCTGGGGGCTGCGGTCTGGTGGGAGTCGCGCTTGCCCGCCGGAAAGCCTTTTGAATTCGGCGATAGCGAAAGCTACTGGGAGCTGGGGCAAACGATTGCGCGCGGAGAGCCGTTTGCGTTTGGTGATCCGCCGCGGCAGATCTTTCGCACGCCCGGCTATCCGCTGCTATTGGCTGGCGGAATGTTTTTGCTCGGCGAAGATTTCACAGTGACGGGCGCACGCGCGCTCGGCGCGGTCCTCGGCGCGCTGACAGTGCTGGGCGTCTACGCGCTCGGGCTCAAACTATTCGACCGCACGACGGGCCGCGTGGCCGCTGCCCTGGCAACAATCTATCCCGGCGCGATCAGCATGAGTGTCTTCGTGCTGAGCGAGGCGCTCTTCTGTCCGCTGATGATTGCACAGTTATTGGCGTCGACGCTCGCCTGGCAGTGCGCGCGGCTTCGCGCGTCGCTCGGTTATGGCGTGCTTGCCGGAGGGCTGGCAGGCGCCGCGACGCTCGCGCGTCCTAGCTGGCTGCTGTTTACTCCACTGGCGGCGATCGCGACTCTGTTTTGGATGCAAAAGCCACTGGCTGAGCGCGGGATGCTGGCCGTGGCGCTCATGGTTGGCATGATCGTGGCGATGGCGCCATGGTGGATTCGCAACGCTCGGGTTAGCGGTCATTTCGTTCCCACAACGTTGCAAGTCGGCGCCAGCCTTTACGACGCCTGGAGTCCCCAGGCGGACGGCAGTAGCAACATGCGACCGGTCGATGAATTCATCGCAGCACACGAGGCGCAGCTTCCGGCCGACCCAATGGAGCGCGAGTATCAACTAGATCGCGATCTCAAAACCGCAGCCGTCGATTGGGCTAAGGCCAACCCGGCCGAAGCCGCGCGGCTGGCCGTGGTCAAGCTCGCCCGGCTTTGGAACATTTGGCCGAACGAATCCGAGTTTCGCAGTTGGCCCCTGCGATTGGCCGTCTTAGGTTCCTACGTGCCAGTGATGGCGCTGGCGCTTGTCGGCGCGGGACGATTCACGCGGCGTGGCTGGCCCTGGATGTTGTGTTGGCTGCCGGCCGCTTACATCACGCTGTTGCACATGGTCTTTGTTAGTTCGATCCGCTATCGCGAACCGGTGATGCTATCGCTATTGCCGCTGGCGGCGGCCCTTCTCGTATCTGTCTGTTGCCCGACGAAACCGGGAGGTTACTCGAGCGGCTAGAGCCTTTTTGAAACCCCGTCTTGTAGATTCGATGCGCCCAAGTCAGAGCAAGGAAGCTCGGCAATTCTAAAGTCCTTCGTTAACGTCTGTTGGTTCTTCTTTAAGTGGGGACTACTCGCCACCTGTTTGGGCGTGGTAGCCGCTGCTGTCTATTACTACGGACAGTTGGACGACACGGTCCGCGGGCGAATTGAGAAGCTGTTTGCAGACCATTACGTGCATCTGCGCGTCAGCGTGCGATCGGCCACTTTGTTGTCCGATGGCATTCAGGTCCGCGGCGTCACGATCACGGATCCCAACGCTGATGGCCCTCAGCATGAGCTAGCGGTTTTCGACGAGTTGTTTTTGACGTGCAAGACTGATTTGGCCACGCTCCTGACAGCTCCGCCGCAGATTGAACAGGTGATTGCGCGCCGGCCCATAATCCGCGCCACGCGCCGATCCGATGGAACCTGGAGCGCCAACCGGCTCTTTCCGCTTCCTAAATTCGGCGAGTCCCCGCCAACGATCATCATCGAAGGCGCCACGCTCGAGCTGTTTGATCCGCTCAAGATTCCGGCGAGCACCTTCACAGTGCGCGAGGGGCACTTCAAGGTCGAGGCCGGAGACTCCACGAATCTGGCGCCAGGCCAGCGCGCGCCCCTATCGATCAGTGGATACTGCGCCGCTGACAGTATTCGCCGCGTGGAAGTCCAGGGGATATTTGACACTGCTGGCGGCGCTTGGGAACTGCGCGGCAATGTCGAAGGGCTGGAAGTGGCGCCTGATCTAACCCACGCGCTGCCGGGCGATTTGCTGGAGCGCGCCAAGTTACTGGAGTCCATCCGTGGACAGGCCAACGGTCGCTTCCACGTCCGCTTTAATGACGCGGTGGAGCCCCACTGGGACTACCAGGTAGATGGCCAGCTCAATCGCGGACGCCTGGACGACGCGCGGTTGCCCCATCCTTGGACCGACATGAAGGCCGGCTTCCACTTTGGCGCCGGAGGCTTCGCCATCGAAAAACTGACTGCCAATTGCGGCTCGGCCACGCTGGAGCTGAACCTCACTCGCAACGGACTGGTCGAAAATAGTCCGATGACCATCCTTGCCAAGGCGCGGCATCTCAAGCTCGATCAGCAGTTGGCCGAAATCCTGCCTGAAGAG
>Ga0105047_10003208_pt1 | contig 28907 bp, 23 predicted proteins | sample MAT04_FD_78384 | JGI IMG/M metagenome (GOLD analysis project Ga0105047, IMG submission 78384) | Freshwater microbial communities from Lake Fryxell liftoff mats and glacier meltwater in Antarctica - MAT-04 (megahit assembly) | ecosystem: Environmental > Aquatic > Freshwater > Ice > Liftoff... | reverse complement strand
TTAATTGATCATCACTGACTACCCGTTCAGCTTCTGCTTTTAAACTATCAATCCAGCCATACCCTACCCCATCTGAAAATTGTTCTTTCTGTCTCCAAACAATGCTCTCAGGTAAATAATCCTCAAATGCTTTTCTCAACATCCATTTCTCCATCCGATAGTCGTCAGATTGGCCTTTCCCTGCCATCTTATCTTTAGGGTTTAAGCGCATTGCCACATCCATGAATTCTTTATCTAAAAAAGGAACACGCCCTTCAATACCCCATGCAGCTAATGATTTATTAGCCCGAAGACAATCATATAAATGAAGCTTACTTAATTTACGAACAGTCTCCTCATGAAATGCCTGTGGGTTTGGCGCTTTATGAAAATATAAATAACCACCAAAGATCTCATCGGCACCTTCGCCAGACAATACCATTTTAATACCCATCGATTTTATCACACGGGCTAAGAGATACATTGGCGTAGACGCACGTATGGTAGTGACATCATAGGTTTCTAAATGATAAATCACATCGCGGATGGCATCCAACCCTTCCTGTATAGTAAAATGGATTTCATGATGAACAGACCCAATATGATCCGCTACTTTTTTTGCCGCCGCAAGATCGGGTGAGCCTTCTAACCCAACAGCAAATGAATGTAACTGAGGATACCAGGCTTGTTGCATATCATTACTTTCAATCCGGTTGGCAGCATATTTTTTAGTAATCGCAGAGATCACAGAAGAATCCAATCCTCCTGAAAGTAATACACCGTAAGGAACATCAGACATTAGTTGCCGATGAACCGCTTCTTCCAATGCGTGTCGTAAGGTTGGAATATCTGAAACATTATCCTTTACAGCTTCATATTCTGTCCAGTCGCGTTGATACCATCTTTGCAGATGCTGACCATCTTTACTATACAAAAAATGCCCTGGAAGAAATTCCTGAATACGATTGCAAACTCCTTCCAACGCTTTTAATTCAGAGGCAATATAGAAACGATCCTGTATGTCCCAGCCCATATATAACGGAATGATTCCCATATGATCGCGAGCAATAAGGTAACAATCATTTTCCTGATCGTACAGAGCGAATGCAAAAATGCCATTCAGATCTTCAATAAAATGAATCCCCTTCTGTCTGTATAATGCAAGAATCACTTCGCAATCAGAATGTGTCAGAAATTCATAATCTGGAATGTCCTTTTTTAATTCACGGTGATTGTAGATCTCACCATTCACTGCCAGGATGAGGTTTTTGTCTTTACTGTATAAAGGCTGACCTCCCGATTGAGGGTCAACAATCGCAAGACGTTCATGCGCAAAGATGACCTTATCGCTGCTATAAATTCCCGACCAGTCCGGACCGCGATGACGTATTTTTTTAGACATCGCCAATACTTTAGGGCGCATATCAATAAGAGCTGCTGAAGAATTAAATAATCCGATGATACCACACATAGTTGCTGTAAATTTTAGGTTGAAATATTATCCGGTTAAATAAGATTTACTTTCTCCATCACATCGCCGGGTTGGATCTGGTCGAGAACATCAAATCCATCGGTCAATTTTCCGAAACAGGTATGGACCCCATCAAGATGAGACGTGCCTTCCCGGCTATGACAGATAAAGAACTGAGAACCACCAGTATCTTTACCACGATGTGCCATTGACAAAACGCCACGATCATGATATTGTTTCGGAGCGTCGGTTTCACAATTAATCTGATAACCGGGTCCACCGGCTCCAGTACCGTCTGGGCAACCACCTTGTACTACAAAATTGGGAAGCACACGGTGAAATTTCAAACCATCATAGAACCCTATACCGATCAATTTCTTAAAATTATTCGCAGCTATTGGTGTTGCATCATCATATAATTCAAAGGTCATAATACCTTTATTAGTATGGATCTGTCCCTTAGTAAGTGCCTGTTCGCTCATAGTAAAAATTTTGTGCGAAAGTATTGTTTTTCTTCAAGAATATTTTGAATGCTGCTACAATTTTGTGATCAATGATCTTAATAAACAATGATCTCACTAAGGAATAACCAAGCGTCCTCCCCTTCCCCGACTTTCTCTTTCTTAATTTTAGGGGCAGACTTCAGGATGATCTTAATATATCGGGCAAGAGGATCTTTAAAATAAAAATTGATCTTGTTATCCTGACCATATCCTGATTCGATCTCTTCCGCAGTAAAGGTCTGGTAGCTTTGAAAGGTTTTTCCATCCTCACTTCCAAATACCTCAATCGATGAAGGAAGATATATCCAGTTTAATTCTTCTTTTAAGATATACAAACCAACAGTACGTATTTCTGTTACTTTACCAAGATCAATCGATATCTCCGGATCTTTTCCACGCCATCCCAGCCACTCATTTGACAACCTGGGTGCGTGACCTGCCCGGCCATCAACGAGTTTTGCCAAACCACCGCTATTATATGACTCTCCCGGTGGAATAGTACTGCTCACTATTTTCTCAAGTGCTTTATGAACCAGAAATTCTTCTGTGAAGGAATGACCAAGTGCCTTTCCATTCTCTACATAATTTGCTATCAGTATCGCTGTTTTACTCAGGACAAATGGATGGTTTTTGACATACGTGATTGCTGCTCCTACAGGTTCATCGCTCTCTTGGACCGTATACTCAATAGCCCCATCATTATAGACCGACTGCAAATCCACTTCTACCTTCCCATTCACAACCTTTGTCTTTGCCGTTACATCAAACAGAGAAGTTGCATAATGTACATCCAGCTTATCCAGCAGTAAGAAATGAGTTCGTAAGCGATTCTTAAAATCCTCAAATCCAGGCTTCTGCTCCCCTGTCCATAATACTTCTGCCAGGGCACACATCCTAGGGAGTGCCATATACTCTGCATGTTCTGCGGTCGAAATATATTCTGTCCAAAGATTAGCTTGTGCCCCTAAAATATAGTTCTTCTGCTCTGATGTGAGTATCGCCGGTGTGGGTTCATAAGCATACACTTTTTCTATCGGAGTAAAGCCGCCAATTGCCAAAGGTTCAGTGTTTTTATTACCCTGATAATGATCAAAATAGCAATGTGTACCAGGAGACATCACGACAAAATGTTTTTGTTTGGCCGCAGCTATACCTCCCTCTTCTCCTCGCCAACTCATCACTGCCGCATTTGGAGCAAGACCACCCTCAAGGATCTCATCCCAGCCTATAATACTTCGCCCTTTGGAAGTTACATACGCATCAATTTTTTTAATAAAATAACTCTGTAATTCATTTTCGTTCTTCAAACGATTCGATTTCATCACCGCTTGACACGTTGGACAGGTTTTCCATCTTGTTTTAGGAACTTCATCTCCTCCAATATGAATATATGTGGAGGGGAAAAGCACCATTACTTCATCCAGTATATTCTCCAGAAAACGAATAGAAGATTCTCCACTGCAAAAGACATCGTCGCTTACACCCCACTTCGTCATTGGTTCCAAAGGAAGTTTGTTACAACTATATTCGGGATAGGCACTTAGTGCAGCCAGTGCATGACCAGGCATTTCTATTTCAGGGATGATCGTTATATGACGATCTTGTGCGTAACTAACAATTTCTTTAATCTCTTCCTGTGTGTAATATCCATCCACTGGTTTGCCATCGCCCACATATGGAACAAAATTCTTTTCTACCATGGTCTCTTTCCTATGACTTCCGATCTTGGTTAGCAATGGATATTGTTTGATCTCGATACGCCAGCCCTGATCGTCTGTCAGATGCCAGTGAAACGTATTCATTTTATGAATTGCCAGCAGGTCGATATATTTTTTTATAAATTCCTTCGGAAAGAAATGACGGCAAACATCAAGATGCATCCCGCGCCAGGAGTACGCTGGCATATCACGCAGATCCGGTGTCGTTATACCAGGGTTTGACTTTGCTTCAAACATAAGTTGTGCTAAAGACATCAATCCGTAAAACACGCCATCCTTTCCTCCTTCTATCTGCAGGTTTTCTCCGGCTTTATTCGTGATACTGTACTCTTCACGCTTCAGAGCAGGGTTCAATATCAATTGTATCGCATGCAAGGACCCTTCTTTTTCCTCCATATTGGTAATTCCCATGTTCGATAGGAAGGTTGTAAACACTTTTATATCCTGGGTGAATTCCTGATTTGTCGTATAGATATTCTTGAGATCTGATAGTTTCGTATCAATTCCGGAAGTGGTTTTGTGAGAGGATTTCAGTTGGGTTATTGGTGCCGGAATAATATTCTGAGAACCTGCTTTCATGCATAATAACACTAAAACGGGAATAAATAAAGAGATCCGGGAATTCATATAGAAAAATTTGTCCAAAGATACTATTTCAGGGTAAACATCATAATGTTTTGAACTGAACTGACCAAAAACAAAAAGAACCATTCACTTTTCCTGAATGGTTCCCCTTGAAACAATAAACAAACAACTTAATCATCCATAAAATCACCCAAATATAAATCCATATCACTATTCAATCTTCCCTAAGGAATTATGCAACACTGCTTCTTTAATAATAGACCTTTTTAAGTTATGGCTCCTTAAAAGACCTTGAAGTAAAAGAGCATTGTTAAAATTTAATTTGACGAATTTGAAGACTTGATGACTATTGCAAGTATTATGCCAAAGTGTAATATGATATAGCCATTCTGGCTTTGATCAATATTATTCTTGCGTGATTCAATCATTTTTTTTCGAATGAATACTCACAAAACACCATTTAAACAGGACTTCCGAATTCTCAACTCCATTCTTTCTTTTACAGAGGCACACCATAAGCATTGAGAAAAAACGAATTAATCGAAGCCTGGGATCAGAATATATACTCTTTAAGGAGACACGGTTTAATATATCGAACATTGTTGGTCATTGACAGGGGATTTTGCGGGTACTTCTAATTTGGCCTTTTATTCAAAACCGATTTTTATCCAAATGAGAGAACTTCATGCTGATTGATCGACTCTTTTACCTTTATGTTACTGTGCGCTTCATTCTATGGTCTCTCAACGGAAATACCCTACAGATGAAGCGTATGTTCATCACAAAAAGAAAAGTGAATTAGGTTAAAGATGAGACGTAGTATATTTCTTTCAGACAAATTGTGTAATAGATAGCTTGGGTAATACAACGCGATTGTATTCCTTGCCTTGGATATTTGCGTATACATTTCTTCATTGCATTCTCACTCCTCATATCTTTCTGATCAACAGTTAGTACTACTCATAAAAAATAATGATCGTGCTGCCTGGGAAAAATTATATGACCGATATGGGGGAATGATGTTCAGTCTGATAAGTTATATGACATGCGATACAAAGACAGCAGAAACTATTTTCCTTGAATCTTTTGTGGGAATAAAAACAAAGATTTCTCTGTTAGACAATTCTATGTGGTTGTGCCCTGTATTAATGAAATATACATTTGGTGCTGCTACCAAAAGATTGGAAGAGATGGATACATTCAGTACGTCGTCCAAAAATAAGGTGAATGCCAAACTTATTCATTTCTTATGTCGACTGGGACTGAGTATGTACGATGCATGCCTGGTGTTGGATATTTCTGACGTTCAGGGCAAGTCGGTTCTTCGCCTTGGATGTCTCGAGATCCGGAACTATTCACCGCAAAACATTTGTTGACGGGTAAATATGCTATTATGCATTTAATTATCTTGAAAACGTATACCTTCTGGTAATTTCAGTTACCAAAAACACGACGGCCCTGTGTGGTTACGGAGTTCGACCGCAATGTCACAAGGCCTGGTGTTATTGAGTATAAAATTCAGTTGGATGAAGCAATAAGACAATTTCCGATTCCATTATATGTGTGAAAGCAGGGCATCCATACCATTTTTACATCAGGATAAGGTCTCCTTTCGCTGTGGTTAGTATAGTTGAAGGAGATTCGTGTAAGATGGTTGGTTCTGAATTGTGTTAATACAATAACAAAAAGTAATATCACAGATCCTGGTTGCTATTATATTTACATTTTAAATTTTTATTTAATTTTCATGAGAAGGATGTTATCAGACTCACTCTTACATTCACCTCGGAGAACAGCTATTATTTATTGCAAACATTATTGATTACTCTTTTCCGGAAAAAAAATTGCATTATGTACATTAAACAAACAATCTATCAACAGCTTTTACAAACACTGAATCAGCAGATCGATCGGTTTCAATTTGCGTTGGATGAGTTGAGTAATAGTGTGATGAATGAAACAAAAAGTACGGCCGGCGACAAACATGAAACAGCCTTGGCTATGTTACAATCAGAACAGAGCAGGATCGCACAGCATCTATATGAGGCCGTAGATCGCAAGACTGTTTTTGTGCAACTAAATGTGGATGACAATTCCGAATCAGTTCGGAATGGGAGTGTTATAAAAACAAACAAAGGTTATTTTTTTATGGGTGTTGCCATTACAAAAACGGTAATCAATGATATCAGCATTATAGGCATATCACCGCAGTCACCGTTGGGGAAAGAATTATCAGGACATAAAAAAGATGATATTATTACAGTAAATGGAAACGAATATTTAATTGAAGACATTCTGTAAGACAATAGTCTCTCTCTCAACATTTATTCACTTAAGTTAAGTTAAAGAAGCTTTATTCTTTTCTACTCCCATTAAACTGGTGAAACTCATTTCCTGATAAAGCAATTTAATCAACCCGTCTGCAAGACCGATCTGTGGAACATAAATCTCATCAATATCTGCCCAACGCATAATGCAGGTATAGATTTGTAAGGCCGGGACGATAACATCTGCCCTATCCTCTCTGAATCCATATTTATGGATACGATCCTGAACTGATAATGCACCGATTTCTTTATAATATTCACGAAGAATTTCTGCATTTAATGGCTTACCTGGTTTACGTTTCGACAGTGAAAAAACTTTGTTGATATTCCCCCCTGAACCAATAGCCACCAGCGGCAGCGTAGACTTGATACTTTTCACATACGCCTTCATTTCGTCCCATGTTGTATCAGTAACTTTATTTTTTAGCAAACGGATGGTACCTACATCAAAAGATCGCTTCAATACCTGTTTATTTTTTCCGAAAAAAGTAATTTCAGTGCTACCTCCGCCCACATCTATATACAAATACATATTGTGGCTGTCCATGGTCTCTGCGAGATGCGTTTCATACAAGATTTGGGCTTCTTCACTTCCGGTAATGATATTGATCTGTACACCTGTTGCCTTAAAAACTTCGTGTACGATCTGGGGAGAATTCGTCGCATCCCGCATTGCAGAGGTGGCACAAACTTTCAACCCTTTTACTTCATAGACATTCATTAAATGTTTGAATGCTTTTATGGTTTCAAGCAATTCTGTTTTCTTTTTATCGGAAATTGATCCGGTATCGAAGACATCAAAACCCAGCCGTAAAGGCACCCGAACAAGATTCACTTTAGTAAAATCGAGGCTCCCATCTTTATAGGTGGTAATATCACTGATCAGCAAACGGGCTGCATTGGATCCAATATCGATGGCGGCTAATCTCATGCGTTAAACTAGAATGACATGCAATATAAGGCTGAATCTGATTTAATAAGTTTTCCCTTTCAGAAAATTATAAATCTCCACCTGCGAGCGGATGGATGGTTGGTCTGTTGTTCGCTCTACATACTCATTGACCTGCTGGTTATCAAGTATCCGTGCTTTTTCATTCTCGCTTAATTGTATTTCTAGGATATGTTTTAATTCCTTTTTAATCTCTTCATCATAAATGGGTGTGGTCGTCTCTAAACGATAATCTATATTCCTGACCATCCAGTCGGCACTCGAAATATAGATATCTTCTTTCCCATGATTATTAAAGTAAAACACACGTGCGTGTTCAAGATATTCATCTACAATACTGATCGCCTTTACAGGTTCCTTCCATTTTTTATTGGACGTGATAGCACAACAAATCCCCCGTATGATCATGGATGTATCGACACCCATTTTCGCAGCTTGATAAATTTCGTTGATGAGGGCATCATCGGTAAGACTATTCAGTTTTAAAATTATGGCTGCTTTTTTTCCTGACAGATGATGCCTAACTTCTGTGTTTATTTTGTTTATGAAAAAACTCCTTGTATTGTATGGAGAAACAATCAGTGATTTGCATTTCTTTAGTAGATGAATATCTGCCGGCTTACTTATATAATTAAAAATAGTGGCGATATCCGTCATGATCTTCGGGTTGGAGGTCAGCAGGCAATGATCTCCATAATACCTTGCTGTCGATTCATTCAGATTTCCTGTACTCACAAAGCCGTAATATTTCAGTGTTCTCGAAACACGTTTTGTGATCAGACAGAGCTTGGCATGTATTTTTTGTTCGGGCCTTCCTATCAGAACCTGTACGCCCTCTTCTTCCAGCAATTTTTTCCATTGCAGATTGGCTTCTTCATCAAACCGCGCTTTCAATTCAATGACAACCGTTACCATTTTCCCATTCCGGACAGCATTGACCAATGCATTTACAATCTTTGAATCTTTGGCAAGTCGATAGCATGTGATCTTGATACTCTCTACAAAAGGATCAATCGCAGCTTCTCTTAAAAGATCGATCATAGAATCGAACGAATGGTACGGAAAATGTAACATCACGTCGCGTGTATTCAACACGTCAAGAATACGAAGAGGTTGTGTCAGCAAGGGATGAACAAATGGTTTGTTTCGGGTCGTGCGCTTTGTAAATACTTCCTGCGGAAAGTCCATGAAGTCTTTAAAATTATGGATCCTTCCTCCCGGAACAAGATGATCTTTTTTGGTCAGGCTAAGTAATTTAGTAAGGTATGACAAGAGATTTTTCTGGATACTTTTATCATACACAAGACGAACGGCCTTTCCTTTCTTACGGTTCTTCAGGCCTTTCTCGATACGTATGATCAGATCGGTATTCACATCATTGTCAATATCCAATTCCGCATCTCGTGTTACTTTAATAATATAGCCTTCGAATGTATCAAAGCCGAATTGTGTGAATAATTTTGGAAGACAATGCCGGATAATATCTTCCAGCAGAATAATATTTTTTTCTCCTTTGCGGGCAGGCAGAATAATAAAACGAGGGAGCACTTTCGTAGGCACTTCAATCAGCGAATAACTATTCATGAATGAATTGCTCCCGTTGGTAAGAAGACAGGCAAGATAGATCGATTTATCATGAAGCAACGGTAATTCAGGAATGCTCTCGATCATTAATGGAGAGATATTGGTTCTGACTCTTTCATTAAAATAATTATCTACGTATTCCTTCTGAATCTTAGTTAATTGTTTTTCATTGACGATCACGATCTTTTTCTTTTTCAGTTCAACCAGTATCTCCTTATAAATACGTTCGAATTCTTTTTGTTGTTCAAGAACGATCGCTTGAATCTGCTTTAAGATATGTACTGGTTTATCTTCGAGGAAACGTTTGGTCTCGTTTCCGAATTTTACCATACGGTTCAAGGTGGCTACTCGTACACGGAAAAACTCATCAAGGTTATTTGAGAAAATACCCAGGAAACGGAGACGTTCGGAAATGGGAACTGTAGAGTCGTTGGCCTCCTGTAATACCCTTGCATTAAATGATAACCAACTGATATCTCGGAGTAATTTAGGGTAATGGGGTTCTGTGCTCATGAAGGTGTCAAAGATAAAGGACCAATATTATTTCAATGTTATTTTTTCAATGATTTTCGAAGTAGTTAGTCCCTGCATTAAAATCTCACTGTTTTCTTCAAAGTTTGGGTATCCGCGGCTATATTTACAGGCTATAAAATAACGAATGAGAAGAAACAAATCTGACCTCAGCTTTTTTAAGGATAAAGAATCGCATGCCTTTACAGCGTTAGAAAAAGCTCATTTTATTGCGTTCGCCCCGTATGCATTTCAGGCCTCAGTATTGCTGAGAGATTATGGCATGTTACGTCAGTTGCAGGAAAATGACAAAGGTGTATCGTTTGATGATATTCTTAAACATGCTTCGATCAGCAAATATGGTACACGTATTTTACTGGAAGCCGGTATTGGAATCGGACTTTTGTATGAAGAAGATAAGTTGTACCATATCACCAAAACCGGAAGTCTGTTCATCTCAGATGCGATGGTAAATGTCAATACAAACTTCATGCGGGATATCTGTTATGAAGGAGCGGGAAAACTGAAAGAATCCATTGAGGAAGGGAAACCTAAAGGACTACCTTTTCTCGGTCCATGGAATACTTTATATGAAGGTCTTACGCAACTTTCTCCTGTCCAGGAAAAGAGCTGGTTTGATTTCGACCATTACTATTCCGACTATGTATTTCCAGTGGTCATGCCAGCTATATTCCAGAATGACCCGCTTACCATTCTGGATATTGGTGCCAATACCGGAAAATTTTCGGTACAGTGCCTTGGGTATAATAAAGATGTTCATGTTCATCTTGTAGATTTGAAGAAACAACTGGAAGTAGCCGAAAAGAATCTTCTTTCACATGGTTTCCAAGGGCGATATACAGTGAATGAGCATAATATGCTGGACAATTCCGTTGATCTTCCTGGAAGCTACGATGTAATATGGATGAGTCAGTTCCTTGATTGTTTTTCGGATGAGGAAATAGTGTCAATTCTCAGGAAATGTAAAAAAGCAATGAATAAAAACGGTCGTATAATGATCAATGAAACGTTCTGGGATAATCAGCCGTTTCATGCGTCTATGTATTCATTACAAATGACGTCCTTATATTTTACAACCATCGCCAATGGTAACAGCCAGATGTACGATAGTCGGGTATTTGAAGAACTCATCATAGAAGCCGGTTTGGAAATTGTTCTAAAAGAAGAAAACGTAGCACAGACACATACCTTAATGACCTTACAATAAAGTGGTATTAAATAGAACAGTATAAAACTAAATAAGGGATGCAAATGCACCCCTTACTTTTTGAAACTTAAAACCAAAACCTAACCCAAGTAAGATTTTAAAGATTTACTATACCTAGTTTTTTGAAGTCGTTTAATAGCCCTTTCTTTGATTTGTCGAATACGCTCCTTGGTAAGGTCGTATTTTTCACCGATCTGTTCAATCGTTGGACCGTCTGTTCCGTCAAGGCCGAAATAGGCACTGACAATTTCTGATTCCCTCGGACTTAATGATTTTAATATTCGTTTGATTTCCTCACGTAAACTATCCTTTATAACTGGCTCATCGGTATCATTTGCACCGGCAAGAAGATCGCCCATACTCAGATCTTCCGCCTCATGAACCGGAGCATCCAACGACGTATGACGGGAATTAGTACTGAATATATTCGCAATTTCAGTTTCAGACATCTCAAGAATACCGGCTAATTCTTCAACAGAAGGCTCACGTTCGTTTACTTGTTCAAATGCCATCATGGCTTTATTCGCCTTATTATAAGTACCGATTTTATTCTGTGGAAGACGAACTAAACGACCTTGTTCGGCCAATGCCTGAAGGATCGACTGTCTAATCCACCATACGGCATAAGAAATGAATTTAAAACCTTTTGTTTCATCGAAACGTTGCGCTGCTTTAATCAAACCTAGATTTCCTTCATTAATTAGATCGCTTAAAGTTAATCCCTGGTGTTGATATTGTTTAGCCACAGACACAACAAAGCGAAGATTTGACTTCACTAATTTATCTAATGCAGCAGAATCCCCGATACGGATTTTTTGAGCTAATACAGTTTCTTCTTCTGCATTGATCATAGGGATACGGCTGATGTCCTGTAAATATTTCTCAACAGCCTGACTATCTCTGTTGGTAATCTGGGTCGCTATTTTTAATTGTCTCATGGATACGTATTAGTAGGTTAAAAAAAATGCTATATATTTAGTAGTAACTTTTCTGTGCAAAAATAATATCTGAACATGTAAATTTCTTTAGTAAAATCTTATCACATATAACTGAATAAGATATACATGCTATTTCGCTAACCTGACTAAAGTTTGTCTTCAAGTTTAAGGGAATTGAACAATTCAACCTGTTTTGCTGTCAACGCTCCTTTAATATTGCTAATCTTGCTTGCTTTTAATGCTGAAAGACGAGTCTCCAGAACGGATTTATTTCCTTCAACTGCTTTTGAATTCCTGGCGGTTAGTTCTTCCTGCCCAATAAGAACAGTTGTAATTCGGGCGATCTGGAGATCTGAAAGATTCAGACCTGATGCACTCAATAACTCAATATCCTTTTTCACGTCCGTTGAAGGTTGCTGAACAGTTTGAGCGTATAATACATTTACTGAGAAGAAAAGAAAGAAAGAAAGGTTAATTATATGTTTCATATACTATATTTTGTTGGATAACAGATGCAAAAGTATAAAAGTATATTAGTTATTTCAGTCTTAATTTCTTAATGTTTTGTTTATACGATCATAAAGCAGGAAAAATAGCCCCTGAACACCGGTTAATTCTGAAAATAAGTTGATTTACGGATATGCGTACTTCAAAATTCCTTCGATTTAATTGAAAATGTCTCAGTTTTTAGTAATTACGGATATTAAAGTCCGTTCTTCTGTTTTGGGATCTTCCTATTTCTGTTGAATTATCGCCAATAGGTTTTGTATCTCCAAATCCTGCACTTGTTATTCGTTCTACTGGAATTCCATGATCTGCGATATACTTTCTACATGCATCTGCTCTCTTCTGTGACAGGATCATATTCGATTCAGGTTTGCCGACATTATCGGTGTGGCCTTCAATATCTATTCTATACGTAGCATCCGATTTCAGTATATCGACGATCTTATTCAGGTTGACAAAAGAACGTTTTGAAATAACGGCACTTCCGGTTTCAAAGAAAATACCCTGAGCTGCCAGTTCAAGATTCTTTTTAACTTCTTGCTTGATTTCAGGACAGCCATTATTAACTGCGGATGCCACTTCAGGACATTTATCGACCTCATCGTTAAATCCATCCTGATCTGTATCAGGAACCGGGCATCCTTTGTATTTTTCGACACCGGCAACTGCTGGACAATTATCCTGATTGTCTTCGATTCCGTCATTATCAGTATCAGGGCAACCCGCAAACTCCTTTTTCCCCTTTATATCCGGGCAACGATCATCTGCATCTGCAATTCCATCATTATCTCTGTCCGGACAACCTTTCATATCTTTTTTTCCCGGCATTGTTGGACAAACATCTTCAGAATCAGGAATTCCATCATTATCAGTATCCTTTACCATCACCGGAGTAGGTGTGATCACGACATCCTTTTTCGGAGCTTTTTCTGATTTCCACCAATATACTAGACCAAAACTATGCATCAGGTGAGGTTGGTTGAACTTACTAACAGCAATACCATAAATAGATTCCAGGTTCAGATAAATCCCTTTACCCACGTTTATATTTACTCCAATCCCGGCCGGAATATCCATACCTCGACGTGTTTGACTGAATGCCATGCTTAGACCTGCAGTAATGTATGGAGCCAATAAGGAGGAAGAACGGGGAAGAATTGTATAGTTAGCTTTTACATCGGCGGACATATACACAAAATCATTTTTTAATGCGTTCATTCCTTCTTTAGCGAGTATATACGCAGAGTCTTTATCAGCTAATGGATAATGCAAGGCTGAAATATTTAATCCAGCATTCAGATCAAAATGAGAATTAAATGCATGCCAGTAGCTTATACGTATTGCAGGATCCCAGTAAAACTTCTTCTGCATCTTCGATTCGGATTTATTCAACTTATCATGCAACATGTAATGACCTGTTTGTGGACCATAAAAGTCGATTCCTGCAAAGTGAACCCCTATACCATTTTTGTATTCCTGTGCCCGGAGCTTACCTAGCAATCCCATCATCAAAATCAGCAGGTATGTAACTTTTCTCATCTGTCGTAAAATTTTGTGCAAAGGTATTGCTGTGGTTGTAACTCTGCCATAAACTCAGTTGTTTTAATGTTAAGTAATTATACACAAGCCTAAGACCTCTGAAGGATTCAACGTTATTCACAATTGTGTAAGAATGTTTCGAGATTAAGAACTTGACTATAGTACCTTTGCCCCCACATTAATTATTTATATGATCAATCCGCGTGTACAAATCTTCTCCGGCAATTCGACCCTGAGCCTTGCCAATAGTATCTCTAACTATTACGGACAGGAACTTGGCAAAGCTACTATTCAAAAATTCAGTGACGGTGAATTTCAGCCGGTGTTCGACGAAAGCATACGTGGGAATTACGTGTTTCTTGTGCAAAGTACTTATGCACCAACCGACAACCTGATGGAATTGCTGATGATGATTGATGCAGCAAGACGTGCCTCGGCAGGCTATATCACAGCGGTGATCCCTTATTTCGGTTTTGCAAGACAAGACAGAAAAGACAAACCAAGGGTGAGTATTGCTTCCAAACTCGTTGCTAACTTACTGACTGTGGCAGGCGCTAACAGGATCATGACTATGGATCTTCATGCACCACAGATACAAGGTTTTTTTGATATACCGGTCGATCATCTGGACAGTTCCGCAATATTTATTCCGTATATTGAAAAATTAAATATCGTCAACCTGACCTTCGCTTCTCCTGATGTAGGAAGTACAAATCGTGTCCGCGAAGTAGCTAGTTATTTCGGAGCAGACATGGTAATCTGCGATAAACAACGTAAACGTGCAAATGAAATCGCTGCGATGACCGTAATCGGTGATGTAACAGACAAGAATGTGGTCTTGATAGATGACATCTGTGATACAGCGGGCACCTTGACAAAAAGTGCTGCGATGCTGATGGATAAAGGTGCACGAAGTGTTCGTGCGTTTTGTACACATCCGGTATTGAGCGGAAAAGCATATGAAAATATTGAAAACTCTGTATTAGAAGAACTGGTGGTTTGCGATACTATCCCGTTAAAAAAAGAATGCTCGAAGATCAAGGTTCTTAGTACTGCAGAATTGTTCTCCATTGCAATTAGGAATGTTCATGAGAACAAATCGATTAACTCATTATTTATTCATAGTCAGTTAAAAGAGCGTATCCGTCTGAATAAGGAAGCCTAAAGAAATCCTCCTACACTTACCTATCTTGCGTATTCTTCTTGCTATTTGCACTATTGATAGAAATAGTTGTACCAGCACAACATTCCCTAAAAATTTCAAGGGCTCTCATGGTCAGATTACTTTTTTCACGAGAAGCATTCATTAAAGAAACAAGAGGAACATGTATTGTAAATGATGTTTTGTTTTTAGAAGTAAACGCATTGACAAAAACCTTTTCTAATATTTTATTGGCTATTGGTCCTGCAGGAACACGATGAAGGATACTTGTATAGACCAAAGGTGCATACAAGTCGTATGTTTTAGAGGAAAGTTTCTCTTTCCTGTCTTTGTCAATGAAATTCCCTTGATCCATGTGTTTTATTTTTTTCCATGTAAAGCTACAATTCGGTATTCGTCTATCAGAGACTCATTTCCTCCAAAAAAATATTGATAGCTTCAATGGTTTCTATCGGGTGACTCATATGTGGGCAATGTCCTCGTGCGTTCAAAATCGTCATTGTATTATACGGTGTATTCTCATGAATGTACTGTCCGACAGCGACAGGAGCAATCATATCATCAGCGCATTGAATGGTCAGGTTCTCAACCGTAATGGACGGAAGATCCTTTCTATTATCCGATAAGAAAGTCACTCTTGCAAACTGTTTTGCGATTATGGGATCAATGGAACAAAAACTTTCAGACAATTCCTGAGTCAGTTTTTTTCCATTCTCCTGACTCATTATTACCGGGGCCAGGGATTTTGCCCAACTTATATAATCTTCTTCCATCACCTCTAATAATGAATCAATTGTTAACTGATCAAATCCACCTACATAATCGCCTTTGGAAATATAACATGGTGAGGGGCAGACAAAAATAAGTTTTTTAAAAAGACCTGGCCTGCTTAATGACGCCAAACCGCCAATCATACAACTTACAGAATGGCCAACAAAAATTACATCTTTAAGGTTTAAAGCGTCACAAATTTCTATGACATCTGTAGCGTAACCTTGTAGCGAAGCATATTTAGAAAAATCGTACATGGTTACATCAGACTTACCGGCTCCAACATAATCAAACAAAACAAGTTTATAGTGTTGTGCAAAAGCATCTTTAACATATTTCCATGCATTCTGATCGCAGCCAAAACCGTGCGCAAATAACATAACGTTGCTTCCATCTCCCGTGATGGTCACATTATTTCTCTTTAAAACATCTTTCATAACTACTGATACCTGATTACAAGCTTCTAAAATAATTAAAACCGAAAATACGACTAAATTTAGGCTATACTAAAATTTTGTGAGAAATTTTTATGGCCGGCGACACGCTCCCCTCCAAATCTACCCAAGCGAGCGAGCGAGGGTTTGTCGTCTCAGATGAGAGGCCTCCCACTCTAATCGTTGTTTAAGTGCCGGTCATAAAGTTTTTAACTTCTCATTGCAAAATTAATTTACCCAATATTTGAAACTATTCAATAACACCTTGAGTCGTACCTTAAAACTTCACATTTAAAGATTGCGCTAAAGACATAGTCACAACTTCTGGCTAGATACGATATGAAGATATTGTCTATAAGAAAATGCTGTTATAATTTTTCTTCTGATTGAACCATTCTTCCTGTATTGCAATAGTATGAGCCTCTTTGTGTACTCAAGCAGGCATCCTTTCTGATAGAGAATCGACCACTATTTTAACTAGTTAAGGTGCGGATGATTAGAGGCATTATTTGGTAGTAGTGTTTTAGAAGCCATCACAAGACCCTGTAAAACAACTAATATAATTATAATAATAGCAAATACGAATTGAGACCAGGTTTTTCCTGATAAATACAATGTTTCAGCGTACTCTATAATTTGTTTAGACTCCTTTATTTGTATTAACGACAATTCGTTAAGGGTAACAAGTGCGCTATTGACTGACACCAACTTTCTATGATGGTTACTAAACTGATCCGATTCTAACTCACGTAGGATACTTAGCAACGTATCTGATTTCTGTTTTTCTTCATCTGTCAATTTAGTTTTTTGATAAGCGTTGTACTCCTTACGGATAGTTAAAAGCAAATCATTGATATCATTCACATTGCTTGAATCATCCCTGTTAGCGTTTAATTCTTCTTTCATCCGATACATACCACCTGTCATTTTTAGAATATATTCCTCGGCCATTAAGCGATCCTCATACAATGTACTTATTGCATTCTTTACTTTTTCGGTATGGTTTCTGTCAATATAATTACTAAACAAAACTAATATACATAGTGCAAATAGAGCTCCAGATGCTGCCATCTTATTTTTTATACTATAGGTCCATTTCATTTTTTAAAAGATAGTTAAATTACCTTGCATCAAATGTATCCATTAGTTTTGATATCGGGTTATTTGATAGTAAAGAATTTCTGATTGTCGCAACATCAAAACATTCTCAAAGAGCTCTGACTTACATGTCAGATTCAACATTTTCTGCGAAACTGTTAGTTGTTTCGTTAATTTGAGAGGCCCTATTCCACTGCTGCTATGGAAAGCAACATGATGAACTCATAGCATTTCTAGTATCCACTACCCTACTCTTTCTATGAAATCTTCGCCTCGAACCTGATAGATTTTGTGTTGTACCATTATTTTCATACTTAATCCTCCAGCACTAAATACCATTATCTTCATGACTTCAAAAATAATGTTAGCACGTATACTAATTGATATATAGATATTTGTATGGACTAATTCTATTTCTATTTTATAATAAAATCTATTCTAACAAGTGAAATCGAATTACTCAAGCGACTTTTCTGTATTATGTTGGAATACAAACATACTTAATACAGTAATTATTGCTCCGGAAAGTAGTATGATTGCCGCCATTAAAAGAAATTCATTAATATAAGGCACGCTTACATACCAGATGCCGGAGACTCCCTGTATCATTAAAAATAATTCATTTACAATGATGCCAGAAATAAATATAGAAATGCCGATTATTGAAAACCGGTTGGTGAAGATATTTCCTTTGTAAAGTAAATGACCTAATAAAAATACAGTGATCACGCCAAGCAAAACAAGATGTAAGTATGCAATGACAATTGGGCGAAAGCCGAAAGCTAACTGACTTAACGCTGGATAGGTAGAACCAAGTTGAAGTAACAACTTCACAAGCAACGCAAGACATGACAAGGAGAATATAATTCGCACTGGATAAAGCAATCCGGCATGCAATGCTTTTCTATTCCTATACATTAATCTCAGAAACAAATACATACCAGCAACCTGCGCGATTGCAGACAAAACTACTGCAACAAAAACAATAGGATACATAGGCATCCATAATGCAGATAAATAATATGCAGGCACACACGAGGTTGCAAACAAAAGAAAGATTGTACGTGTTAGCTTGGGTTCTATTCCGATTTTTTCACATGTTTGCATAAACAATCCCATACAAACAAAAAAGAACCAGCCATTATATTGAAAATGAAGAAAGAAATATACTGCTGATAGGTACCATGTTTGATGTGCTATATTCATGGCCATCATGAATGCTAAACCAAAAGCACCTACCGATGATAAAAGATTGAATAACAACGCACACTTAAACCATGAATGAGAAATTGATGTTATCGCGAGCCGGTTACTATCTTTCCAAAACTTCACAGCAAAAATATAAGAGACAACGATGGAAAGCGTGGAACATGAAATTGAAAACAATGCATACCCCTGCAATACAAAGGAAATGAGCATCCCGTAGGCAGTTACAAGATTCACGATCAGCAACCATTTGTACTTTATGAATGCATTTGTTATCCCATTTCTGTATAAATACCCGACCATCAAGGTCATTAATGCCATGGTTAACCATCCTGAAAATGCAAAATGAGAATGCCCGTGCAGCAGATTTTTCTGATCAATGAAAGGAAGAGAAAAGCTTATTTTATAACGTAAAATAAGGCCCGCTAACGCAACAATGCTGAGGTTTATGACAGCTATTCTAAGCCATTTTCTTTCTATACTATCCATATTTAGAAATGCAAAGTAAAGGCAATAAATCACAAATATTTATGCGTTCACTCATAATAACCGTCATTACATAAATACTTTCCCATGAACTATTTCTATCTCTCCTCTTCTTTCCAGATTCCGCATTTCCCTGATGACTGTTTCAACACGCAGTCCGGTCATATTTGCAATCTGTTGCCTTGTAAGGTCAACCTCATATTTATGATGGTCATGGTCGCTCGGCAAATGCTTCAGTTTTGTATAACCTAATAATGTTTTTATACGCATTTCCGGACATTCATAGGCCAATAGCTTCAACAACATAAAATTATACCGGATTCTCTGCGCCATTAGTTTTGAAAAGGAAAAATGCAGTGTCTGATTTTCCTGAAGCAACTGAATAAAAAGTTTTTTGGGTAAACGAATTACAAGGCTTTTTTCTGTCGCTATTGAATTCGCTGCATAAGGTCGCTCATCAAATAAAGGAATTTCGCCAAAACATTCCCCCTGCTCAATAATATTCTGAATAAACTCCTTGCCGTCCTCATTCATATTCATCCAACTTACTTTGCCACTGACCAACTGATAATAGTAAAAACAATGCCCTCCTTCACAAAAAATGGTCTCTCCTTTTAAATATGTTTTATAGGTAGCTCCCCAGGCAATAAGTGTATCTATTTCAATCATAAGACTATTTCCTCAAAGGTACAAAAGGTTCGATACTCGAATAAAAGATGAAAGTCATAATAGAATATGATATTAATCATACAGGTCTTTTATGTGAAATCTCCGAAAGATAAATGCCGGTGTTTGCTGGCTTTTAAAGAGAGGAGGTTGAGTAAACAACATCTATCCTCCTTCAAATATAGCCTTCTTATGATTACGGTCATAAAAAATAACTGTCGACTGGTCTAGCTTTGTGCCTTATTTAGAAAATTAAAATTTATATATTATGAAAAAATTACTTGTAGTCAGTTTAGTAAGTGCCTTCTTAGTAGGAATTGCGGCCTGTGGTGGTGATTCAAAAACAGAAGAAACATCAAAAAGCACTGATGCTGTTGAAACGACCGAAACGACTTCGGATGGCAATCCTTCATACGACCCGAAAAGAGGAGAAGGACAATTTAAAGATGTGCAGATAACTGCAACCTTGGATGGTGCTATGGCGGAAGCCGGAGGTAAAGTGGCAGACGTCAAATGTATATCCTGTCACAAATTAACAGATGAGAAATTAGTAGGTCCAGGCTGGAAAGGTGTCACATCAAGACATTCTGCAGATTGGATTATGAATTTCCTGACCAACACCGACGCTATGATTGATAAAGATCCTTATGTTCAGGCTCAATTAGAAATATGTATGGTAAGAATGCCGAATCAGAGTGTGAGTGAGGCCGATGCGCGAAGTGTGTATGAATTTATGCGTAAAAATGATGGCGTAAAATAATCTTTAAAAAAAATATATGAAAATCGCTCAAATTAAGATATTAATAATAGCAACAGTGTTTGCATGGTCAATTCTGGGTTCTTGTAAACCAAAAAGTGCAGACAGTGCTGTCAGTGGAGATGCAGCAGAAAAAGTATATGTAGCTCCAGGTAAGTATGATGAGTTCTATAATTTCGTCAGTGGTGGTTTCAGCGGGCAAATGAGTGTCTACGGCATACCATCAGCTCGCCTCTTACGTGTCATTCCGGTTTTTTCGGTAGACCCTGAGAAAGGATATGGGTACAGTGAGGAAACAAAACCAATGTTGAATACCTCACACGGCTTTGTTCCCTGGGACGACCTTCATCATGTACAACTTTCTAAAACAAATGGCGAAGTAGACGGCAAATGGTTATTTGGAAATGCAAATAACACACCGCGTGTGGCACGAATAGATCTCACCACGTTTCGTACCAAGGAAATTATTGAATTGCCAAACAGCGGAGGAAATCACTCTTCTCCTTTTATAACCGAAAATACCGAATATGTAGTGGCGGGTACACGTTTTAGCATTCCTCCGGATGATGCCGATGGGGATGTGCCTATCAGTTCCTACAAACAAAATTTTAAAGGCACTTTAAGTTTTATCAGTGTTGGAAAAGAAGAAGGTAACATGGATATCGCTTTTCAGATACAATGCCCAGGTGTAAACTTTGATTTAAGTCGCGCCGGAAAAGGTGTCTCTCATGGTTGGTTCTTTTTCTCATGTTATAATACAGAACTGGCAAATACACTGCTGGAAGTAAACGCTTCTCAGCGAGATAAAGATTTTATTATGGCTATAAACTGGAAAAAAGCAGAAGAATATATGAAAGCTGGCAAAGGAAGAAAGCAATCAGTAAAATATGCACACAACATATATGATGATAAAACTCATTCTGCAACGTCTACTATACGAACAGAAGTAACGGTCTTGGATTCAAAAGTGTTAAAAGATCTCTGCTATTTCATCCCTTGTCCGAAATCTCCGCATGGTTGTGATGTTGACCCGTCAGGTCAATACATTGTTGGAAGCGGAAAACTGGCAGCATTGATTCCGGTTTTTAGTTTTGATAAAATACGAAAGGCAATTGCCAATAAAGCATTTGATGGCGAATTTGAAGGCATACCAGTTATTAAGTATGAAGAGGCTTTATTTGGCGAGGTAAAAAAACCAGGCTTAGGTCCTTTACATACAGAGTTTGACGGAAAAGGAAATGCGTACACATCCATGTTTGTGTCTTCTGAAATCGTAAAATGGAGTATCAAAGATCTGAAAGTTCTTGACCGCGTACCAACGTATTATTCTGTAGGGCATCTTTCAATTCCGGGTGGTGATACAAAATCTCCGAATTCGAAATATTTAATCGCGTATAATAAGATTACCAAAGACAGATACCTTCCAACAGGTCCGGAATTATCACAAAGTGCTCAGCTATATGATATTAGTGGTGATAAAATGAAAATGATCCTTGATTTTCCAACGATAGGTGAACCTCACTATGCACAAGCCTGTGCGGCAGACTTGATAAAATCAAAATCGTTGAAATTATTTAAAATCGAAGAAAACATGCATCCTTATGTTGCCAAAGGTGAAAAAGAAACGAAGGTAGTTCGTAAAGGAAACAGAGTAGATGTGTACATGACAGAAATACGTTCGCATTTAACCCCAGATAATATTGAAGGAATCAAAGTAGGCGACGAAGTTTATTTCCATGTTACCAACCTCGAACAGGATTGGGATGTTCCTCATGGATTTGCTGTTAAAGGCGCTTCGAATGCCGAGCTGTTAATTATGCCGGGAGAAACACAAACCTTAAAGTGGATACCTGAAAGAGTTGGAATTTCACCAATGTACTGTACCGATTTCTGTAGTGCCTTGCATCAGGAAATGTCAGGATATGTCAGGGTATCACCTGCCGGGAGTTCAGTTCCAATTTCTTTTGGCACAGGTAAAACAAACCCTGAAGAACCAACACCAGCCACTACTAAATAATCATTCTAAAAAAGGCCGGGCAAGTAACCCGGCTTTTTATTAATCATTAATTTTTGTACACACATGAACGCATCTCGATTGTCAAGCTTAGTAAGACTTTTAGTAATTCTTTGCGCTATTCTTCTGCTCATTGTTTTAGTAGTTCCCCTGTGGCGTATTGATCTGGATGCACCTCAATATCCGGAAGGACTAAGACTTTTAATATATCCGCATAAATTGGCTGGAAATGTAGATATAATTAATGGTTTAAATCATTACATCGGGATGAAGACATTACATAGTGATGATTTTATTGAATTTAAACTATTGCCTTACATTATTGGATTTTTTGCCGCTTTTTGTCTTCTGGTAAGTGCTATAGGGAAACGAATTCTTTTGAATATTTTGCTGATCGTCTTTTTTTGTTTTGGAGTGATATCAATGATTGATTTCTGGAAATGGGAATATGATTACGGCCACAATTTAAATCCAGAGGCAGCTATAATAGTTCCCGGCATGGCCTATCAACCTCCATTGATTGGCTTTAAGCAATTGCTCAACTTCGGCGCATATTCCATTCCAGATATAGGCGGTTGGTTGTTTATTGCAGTCGGCATTATTTTGTCACTCTGTGTTTTTCTGGAATATCGAAGACATAAAAAAATAAAAGCAGGAGCGATTCCGTTGCTACTTCTCACCGTTTCAGTGTTCGGCAGTTGCAATGTTGAACCCGAACAGATAAAAGTCGGAAAAGATGTTTGTCAGTATTGTAATATGACCATCAGTGATGTTCGTTTCGGTGCGGAAGCGATCACAAAAAAAGGGAAGATCTATATGTATGATGAGTTGCATTGCATCCTTTCCGACATTCATCAAAAGAGTATTGATGTGAATGAAATCAAAGATATTTATGTCAGTGACTTTTGTGGCAAGCATGATTTAATTGCGGTAAATAACGCTTTTTGTCTTTACAGTGAAGCCTTGAAAAGTCCAATGGGCGGAAATGTGGCTGCGTTCTCCAATGAAGATAGTCTACATGCATATAGTGAGTTGCTCGATGGCAACCGAACTTCCTGGAAAGAAATGAGTAAATGATCTGCGAATGAAAAACAGGATTCTGCCAATCATTAGCTCGTTGTTTTTATGCATCCTTCCTTCTCTTGTTTTCTCCGCAACAGTTCATGTTGGTAAACATTTTAGGTTACGATCCATACAACAGGCCATACATCAGGCCCTTCCCGGAGACACGATTGTTGTAGAACCGGGTTTGTACAACGAAAAAAATATAATCATTGATAAACGATTAATTCTAATCGGGAAGAATCATCCTGTGCTCGACGGCGAAGGTAAGTTTGAAATTGTATCGATCAAAGCTGATTCTGTTGTTTTTGACGGATTCAAAATACAGCACTCTGGGTATGCAACACTTCAGGATCCCGCCGGTTTGAAAATATATGATGCTTCTTATGTGAGCGTTCTCAATAATATTCTCGATGATACCTTCTTCGGTATTTATGTACAATATGCAAAACATTGCCTTATAAAAAATAATCGACTGACATCATATGGCCAAGAAGAACAGCAAATTGGAAATGGCATTCATTGCTGGAAGAGTGACAGCATACAAATTATAGCCAATGAAATTTATGGTCACCGCGATGGCATTTATTTAGAGTTTGTAACGAATTCTATTATCTGGCGAAATATCTCTGAACGAAATATCCGTTACGGATTGCATTTTATGTTCTCGCATAATGATTCTTATATCACCAATATTTTTAGAAATAATGGCGCAGGAGTCGCGGTCATGTTCACGCATGGCGTAAAAATGTTCAACAATACATTTGATCAGAATTGGGGTGATGCCGCATACGGCATTCTCTTAAAAGAAATTTCAGACAGTTATATACAAGGCAATCACTTTGTAAAAAACACAAGCGGTATTTATATGGAAGGGGCAAGCCGTGTACAAATTCAAAAAAATAGTTTTGAACAAAATGGATGGGCAATTAAAATACAGGCAAGCTGCATGGATGTTACGCTGACGAACAATAATTTTGTCGGGAATACCTTTGATATCGGAACAAATGGAACACTGGTGCTGAATAATTTCAACGGAAATTACTGGGATAAATATGAAGGCTATGATCTGAACCGAGATAAAATTGGTGACATCCCTTACCGTCCGATCAGTATGTTTTCGATGATCGTAGAGCAAAATCCACCGGCTATGATTTTATTCAGAAGTATCATGGTAAGTCTGCTCGACAAAACTGAAAAAGTATTGCCTTCATTGACTCCTGAAAATTTAAAGGATGATAAACCGCTCATGAAAAAGCTCTACCTATGATCAGAGTCAACAATCTATCCAAGAGTTTCGGTAAACTTCAAGCACTAGATACTATTCAATTTGAATGTAAACCTGGTGAATGTATTGCATTAATAGGTCCTAATGGTTGTGGTAAAACAACGTTGATAAAATCTATTTTAGGAATGGTGGTGCCGGATAAAGGAACTATTTTTTTTGATGAAATAGATATCACACATAATTATACCTATCGTTCGCGTATTGGATATATGCCACAGATTGGTCGTTACCCTGATCATATGACCATCGGCCAGTTGTTCCTTATGATGAAGGATATCCGAAAGGAAAACAACGCAGGATTTGATGAAGAACTTATTGAACAGTTTAAATTGAATAGGATGTGGGACAAAAGAATGAGAACACTTTCAGGTGGTACAAGGCAAAAAGTAAGTGCTGCTCTGTCATTTTTATTTAATGCTGATGTATTGATACTTGATGAGCCGACAGCGGGTCTTGATCCTCTTTCTTCTGAAATACTAAAAGAAAAAATACTGGCCGAAAAGCTAAACGGGAAACTGATACTCATTACATCACATATTTTAAGTGAATTGGACGATGTTATTTCACATATTATGTATATGCAGGAAGGAAAGCTTGTTTTTAATAAAGACATACATGATCTTCAAAAAGAAACCGGTGAAACCAAATTATCAAAATCCATTGCAAAGATCATGCTTCAAACAGAAAGCCATGTTTAAGATCATTAAATACGTTGTCGTGGATATCATTCGTAATAAAATTGTGCTGGCCTATACATTATTTTTGTTGATCATTTCATTCAGCGTGTTCAGCCTTGAAGATAATTCTGCCAAAGGATTGCTAAGCCTTCTGAATTTAATTCTGTTTATTGTACCTCTTGTGTCTGTCATTTTTTCAACCATTTACACCTATAACAGTGCCGAATTTATTGAACTGCTTTTGAGCCAGCCATTGCAGAGAAAAAAAATATGGCTTAGTCTTTTTTCGGGGCTAACCTTCTCACTTTGTTTATCCTTTTTTATAGGTGCCGGCATACCAATACTAATTTTTGAATCAACGTTAACTGGTATGATACTGGTTGTATGCGGTTGCTTTCTCACGGCTGTTTTTGTTTCAATCGCGTTACTCGCTGCGGTACTGACACGCGACAAAGCCAAAGGAATCGGTGTGGCTATTTTTCTCTGGCTATATTTTGCGTTGCTGTTCGATGGACTTATTCTGTTTTTGCTTTTTCAATTTTCAGAGTATCCCCTAGAAAAACCATTGATGATCATCAGCTTATTAAACCCAATAGATTTATGCCGCATCATGATACTTTTACGATTGGATATATCTGCACTCATGGGGTACACGGGTGCCGTATTCAAACTATTTATGGGAACCCAAACCGGACTCATATTATCCATGTTTACCTTAGTGCTTTGGATCTTGATGCCACTTGCATTATCTATTAGAATCTTTAAACGCAAAGATTTATAAACCATAGACTACAGAACGAAGCATAGTTGCTTTAATGCGCTGATAGAATGAGATGCCTTACGGGGAGAGTATAATGAAAGGGAATCCCTTCAACAAGTTTGAGAATAAATTCAACACCCATTCCAGATACCAATAGAGAGAAAATTGGCCTAAGGCTGGAACTATCCATCATACCGATCTTTTCTAAGGCTTCTGTTTATCCGAAAAAAATGGTACGTTTGCGCAACTTTAAAAAACGTAATGAATAATCGTCCAATACGAGTATTAGTCGCCAAAGTTGGTCTTGATGGGCACGATCGTGGCGCCAAAATAATCGCAGCTTCACTTCGAGATGCCGGTATGGAGGTGATCTATACAGGTCTTCGTCAAACACCTGACATGGTGGTGAGTGCAGCCCTTCAGGAAGACGTAGATGCCATTGGAGTGAGTATTTTATCAGGGGCACATATGACCGTTTTCCCCGCTATTGTTACATTATTAAAGGAAAAAGACCTGCAACATATACTCCTTACAGGTGGTGGTATTATTCCGGAAGACGACATGGCCACGTTACAGGCAATGGGTGTCGGAAAATTATTCAGTCCGGGAACGCCCACCGCCGAAATCGCAGCCTATATTAAAGAACATATACAGACACGGGATGACCTGTCTGAACACTCATAAAAAAAACAACATATACGAATGGAATTTAACACCTTACTTTTCAACATTGAAAATGGCATAGCCACAATTACGATTAACAGACCCGACAAAATGAATGCCTTGAACAAGGATGTCATAGCAGATCTGAGCCAGGCTTTTGATGAAGTAACTACGAATCAAGAAATACGCAGTGTGATCCTGACAGGTGCCGGGGCTAAGGCCTTTGTAGCCGGTGCCGACATCACAGAATTTATAGAACTGGATGTTACTGGCGGATCTGCGCTTGCAAAAAAAGGGCAGGACGATGTATTTAACAAAATAGAAAATTGTCCTAAACCTGTGGTTGCCGCTGTCAATGGATTTTCGTTAGGCGGAGGATGTGAACTGGCCATGGCTTGTCATTTCAGACTGGCGAGTGAGAATGCGAAATTCGGTCAGCCGGAAGTGAATCTTGGATTAATCCCGGGTTATGGCGGAACACAACGGTTAACTGCATTGGTCGGGAAAGGACGTGCCATGGAATTATGTATGAGTTCGCGGATGGTAGATGCCAACGAAGCACTGCGTATTGGGTTAGTTAACTATGTAACCACATCAGAAACCTTAATTGAAAAAACAACTGAGATCCTCAATACCATTAATGCCAAATCGCCAATGGCTATTTCCAAAACGATTGCTGCGGTAAACCAGAGCGGGAACCCTGGTGGTTTTGAGAATGAGATTAAATTGTTTGGCGAATGTTTCGGAACAGCGGATATGAAGGAAGGTGTTTCGGCATTTTTGGAAAAAAGGAAGGCGGTGTTTACAGGGGAGTAGAATCTGCTGAATCATATTTCCAAAACTTACTGTATTAGTCGACTTTTTGTTACAACAATTCCCACACACTTTTATACGCGCCGTGTTTTTCAACATACGCAAGAAAGGAGACATAGAATGCGTCTCTGCCTAATGTAGCACTATCTCCTATCACGATCAAATTGTGTTTAGCTCTTGTCATGGCGACATTCATTCGTCTGTAATCGTTCAAAAATCCGATTTGTCCATCGTCGTTTGAACGTACTAGGGAAATGAGAATGGTTTCTTTTTCTTGTCCTTGGAAACTATCAATGGTAGAAATTCTGAGTTCCGAAGAAAGCCTTTCTTTTGCCAGCGCAACTTGTCCGGCATACGGAGAAATGAAGGCCGTTTCAGGAATAAGTAACTCTTCTTTTTCGATGATTTGTATAGCCACATCCAATTCGCCGCTATTTTGCAAACTCATGCCTTGGGCGCCACGTTCTTCATTATGACCAGAACCGGCGGTATCGTAGAAGGTGATATGGATGCCATCGTTCCTCAGATTATCCGCGCTTTTCAATTTCCCTTTATAAAAATATTCGCTTGAAAAACCGGCAATAGATTCGCGCATACGATATTGCGTATCGAGCAAATGAATATCTTTCATGCGATCGAAACTAACCTCGAGAATAGACTTAGAGAAACCAAGACGATTGGCCTGATCCGATAATACTGTTGGTGGCAACTGGTAATGATCTCCGGCGAGAACATACTTTGTAGCCAACGGAAAGATACACCATGCAAGAGGCTCAAGACATTGCCCGGCCTCATCAATCAGCAATGTATCGAACACAATATTCTTTAGTTTGGAATCGTTCAAACCAATAGGCGTACCTAAAATAACCTCAGCCTTCAGGAATAATTTCTCTTCATTATACGCCTGCAATTTCTTGATTTCATCACGGATATTCTTGACCTCTTTGAATAAGAGATTGCGTTGTTCGCGTTCGGCTTTTCCAAAACTACGTTTATATTTTAGTGCCATCTTTCGGAATTCTTCTGCGCGAATCTTTAACTGTTTAATTTCTTTTCGTTGGTTGCTATCTGCCAGTTTACCTTCCGGTGTGAAGGGAAAAATAGTTTCGCTCACTTTGGATGTATTCCCAATACGAAGAATTTTCAATCCAGCGCGATGCAGACCAATAGCGATATTATCGACGGCGGTATTGCTGGGTGCAGAAACCAGCA
>Ga0105047_10003207_pt1 | contig 28912 bp, 22 predicted proteins | sample MAT04_FD_78384 | JGI IMG/M metagenome (GOLD analysis project Ga0105047, IMG submission 78384) | Freshwater microbial communities from Lake Fryxell liftoff mats and glacier meltwater in Antarctica - MAT-04 (megahit assembly) | ecosystem: Environmental > Aquatic > Freshwater > Ice > Liftoff... | reverse complement strand
CTGAGCGTGGGGTCGTTCAGCGATACGCCATCGCGATCTCATAATTCTCATCGCGCTGGCTCTCGCGTCGTGCGGCCCAGATCCCGAGGTCACGACATTTCGAAACCGTGCAGGATGCATGCTCCCCTCCACAGGAGCGTTCGAGCGCGGTTGCCTTCCTCCATTGCTCCCGGAGTCCGGAAGGAACATCACCGAGAACAATGACCTCGACGTAAACATGACGATCGGCGCAGGCGCGCGTGGCGTCGATCCTGGGTCCGTACCTACTTCCTCGGCCCACGTCGAGGCGTGGCCCGGCGTCTCCGGGCCGAGGAATCGCTGCACCTTCGTCCCCGCCGGAGTGCCGGCAGCCAAAACGTCCGCGGGCGCGCCGACCGTCTGATGTCCTTCGCGACGGTAACCGGGCGCGGCGCCAGTCAGGCCGACCACGCCGCAAACCGTGGCGGCCAGTTTACTCCAAACGGGACAACGAATGAGCGGCGCGCGCGTTCATGACCGGGAAGTGGATGCTCAGAACTGGAAGTAGATGAAGTCCTGCGAAGTGTCGCTGCGCAGAAGCAGGATCCCGAAAAAGAGCGCGAGGGACACGGCGGTCGCGGCCGTCCAGGCAAGACGCGGCCAGCCCGTCCAGCGCTGCACGCGTTCGCGCAGCACGACATCCCACACGGTGTGCAGCACCAGCGGGAGCGCGAAGAGGGCGGTCATCGTCGAGAGGTAGGCGGCGACCCGCCAATCGCTGGCCGGCGTCGCCGCCGGAGAGAGCGTGAGATCGCGCCAGAGCTGCTGGGCGTTGTGCTCGCGGAAGATCAGCCAGCCAAGATTCGTCAGCAGGAACATCAGCAAAATTTTTCCCACGCGCAGTCCGGGCAGCGACTGCCACGCCGCCGGCACGACGGCCGCCGCGGCGCGATAGAGGAGGGTGAGCACGGCGTAGTAGAGCCCCCACAGCACGAAATTCCACGACGCGCCATGCCACAGGCCGGTGAGCAGAAAGACGATGACGAGATTCAACGACGTGCGCGCGCTCCCCTGACGCGAACCGCCCAGCGGGATGAAGACATAATCGCGAATCCAGGTGGAGAGCGAGATGTGCCAGCGCCGCCAGAAGTCCGACGGCGAGTCGGCCAGATATGGGTGATTGAAGTTTGGCGACAGGTCGAAACCAAAGAGGCGCGCGGTGCCGCGGGCGATGTCGGTGTAGGCGGAAAAATCCGCGAAGATCTGAATGCAAAACGCGAACACGCCGGTCCAGAGCATCGCGAAGGACGGGTCCTGCATCGCAAAGACCTTGTTCGCGGTGATGGCGACATTGTCGGCGATGACGAGCTTCTTAAAAAAGCCCCACGCGATGAGCACGAGTGCCTCCGCGACGACGGCGGGCTGCACGGTGCGCGGGCGCTGAATCTGCGTCAGTAAATGTCCGGCGCGCTGGATGGGGCCGGCGACGAGCTGCGGAAAAAACGAAACGAAGAGCGCGTAATCGCGAAAACTGTGGCAGGCGCGGACATGCCCGCGCGAGACATCCACGACGTAGCCGATGCTCTGGAAGGTGTAGAACGAGATGCCCGCCGGCAGGACGATATTGAGCACCGGCAGCGACACCGGCAGATGCAGCGAGGTCAGCAACGCCGCGGCATTCTCGACGAAGAAATTGTAATACTTGAAGACGCCGAGCAGACCGAGATTGCTGACCACGCTGACCGCGACGAGCGCCCGTTTGCGGGCCGGTTGCGCCTCGATCCCGCGGGCGACGAAATAGTCGATGATCGTGGTGGTCGCGAACGGCAGCAGAAACCACGGATGGACGAAGCCGTAGAAAACGATGCTGGCGGGAACGAGCAGGAAATTCCGCCACCGCGCGGGGGAAACCCAGTAGATCGCCAGGACAACGACCAGGAAGACGAGGAAATGCAGGCTGTGAAAAATCATCGCCCCGGCTCCGCGTTGACCAGCGGCCCGACCTTTTGCCAGAACAGCTCCGTGTAGCGCGGCATCATCGCGGGCGCCACATGGTCGCCCGATCCGTAGAAGTCCACCGTCACGTCGGGCTCGCGCGTTTCGTCGAAGAGCGGTGCGCCCGCTTTCTCCAGATACGCGCGCAACGCCCGCAGGTAGGCCGGTCCCGTTGGGCTTTCCTCCCCCGCACTTCCGTCCGGATTCGGACGCCGCTTCACCTGATAGAAAACAAGCCGGATGCCCTTCTCGCGAGCCAACTCGATCATGGCGGGCAAAAAGGACGCGTCCAGGGCCGCCGAGAATTCATGGTCGTCGGGATCGAGGCTGGAGGCGCCGCCGTCCTTCTGCTCATCCACGAGATTGCCCACGCGCAGATTTCTCGGGCTGAAAAGTTTCTTTGCGGCGTTGTGAATCTCTTCGTACTCACGACTGCTCGCCACGAGATCGAGCGCCCACGCCTGCACCTTGTCCTGCGTATTTTCGCGCCGCCGCTCCACTGGGTAAGCCGTCTGCACCAGTCCCTCGATTACCCCGGTCGATTTCCGAACCGATCCAAGAAGCTTTTCCAAAACCGGTTCCGCCTCGCGCATGTATGGCTCCATGGATTTGCGGTATTCGCCCTCCGCCCGGTGCGCGGGCAGCGTGAGCTGGCGGTTGCGGTAAAGGATGATGACGGTCCGCGGCGGTGGCGTCTGGACGGAGACCAGATTCTTCAGCATCAAAAACCAGGTCGCGGAACTGCTGCCCGGCTGCGCGAAGACGAAACACCGCTCGCCCGATACGCGATTCAGCACCTTCTCATCGATCCGCGTTTCCAGCATCGAATCCCCGAGGAGCACGCAGCGCGGTTGCTCCTTCTTCATCAGCCGGAGCGGCTTTTCGTCGAAGGGACGGCGCGGGGTCGGCCCCAGCCCCAGCAGCGTCGGCACTCCCAGGACGATCACGACCATCGCGGCGATGCCCACCCAGCTCCAGCGAACGCTGGGCGGAGGCGGGAGCGAGGAGGGTGTCATGCTTGAGGGGCGGAAAAAGTGGCCGAAGACCGCGCGGCTGGCCAGCCGATATGCCGATCTCTTTCGCCCGTCTTGCGCTCCAGCCGCGCGCGTCCTACCTTCTGCGCCCATGGCTGAAGAAACCCTCTGGAGCGGCACCTCCTCGCAGCTCAAAAACTTTTGGGCATTCGTGCTCTGCATCCTCATTATCCCCATCCCGTGGGCGATCTACCGCTGGCTGGTGGTCAAGACCACGACCTACCGGCTGACCACCGAACGCCTGCTCACCGAGCGCGGCATTCTCAACAAAACCACCGACACGCTGGAGCTCTATCGCGTCCGCGATCAGCAGGCCACCGCGCCCTTCGTCCAGCGCATCTTCGGACTGCAAACCATCCAATTGCTGACCGGCGATACTTCCACGCCGGTCATCGTCCTCGACTTCATCCCCACCTCGCTCGGGCTGCCGGATAAATTCCGCACGCAGGTGGAAGAATGCCGCCAGCGCAAGCGCGTCCGCACCGTGGACCTCGAAGACGACACGCCCGGCGACGGCCAGGCCGATTTCAATTAACGCCATGAACACTCTCCTCCTCGACAAAGACGAAGCCGGGACCGGCGCGATTCCCACGCGCGCCGAAGTGCCGCTGAACGACACTTGGGATCTCACGCTGCTTTATCCCACGCCCGCGGACTGGCAGGTGACTTTTGAAAAGCTGCAGCAGGAATACTCGAAGATCGTCGCGTGGAAGGAGCGCGTCGGCGAATCCGCAGTGACGCTGCTCGAAGTGCTGGAGTTTGAAAAAACGCTCGGGCTGAACATCGAGCGGCTCGCGCATTACGCCTCGCTCCAAACCTCCGGCGACAGCTCGGACAACGTGAATCTCTCCCGCGAAGGGCAGCTCGAAAATCTGTTCACGCTGATCGGCGAATCGCAGGCCTTCCTCGAGCCGGAGATCATGGCGATCGACGCCGCGCGCTTCGAAGAGTTCCTGCAATATCCCGCGCTCGCGGAATGGATCACGCCCCTGCGCAAACGCCGCCGGCTCAAGCCGCACACGCTCACGACCGCGGAAGAGCGCCTGCTCGCGCTCGGTAGCAGCGCGCTGAGCGGGCATGGCGAAACGTTCTCCCAGCTCACGAACGTGGACATGAAGTTCGGCGTGATCACCGACGAGAAGGGCGTCGAGCGGGAGCTGTCGCAGTCGAGTTATTCGTCGTTCATGGTCAAGCGCGATCCCGAGCTGCGGAAGCGCGCGTGGCATCAGTTTTACGCGGAGTTCGACGCCCACAAATTCACTGTCGCCGCGACGCTCGCCAACTCGGTGAAAGGCGATGTCTTCAAGGCGCGCGCCCGCAATTACTCCAGCGCCCGCGAACGCGCGCTCTTCTCCGACGACGTGCCGGTGAGCGTGTACGACAACCTCATCGCCAGCGTCCGCGCCAATCTCGCGCCGCTCTTCCGCTACCTCGATCTGCGCAAGCGCGTGCTCGGGCTGAAGGAAATCCACGCTTACGACATGAACGTGCCCATCGTTCCGAACATCGAGACCGACGTGCCGTGGGACAAAGCCTGCGATCAGGTGCTCGCCGCGCTTGCGCCGCTCGGCGACGAATACGTCCAGACCCTCAGCGAAGGGCTGCGCGGCCGGTGGTGCGATCGTTACGAAAACAAAGGCAAACGCAGCGGCGCGTTCAGTTCATCGAGCTACGGCAACCCGCCGTTCATTCTGATGAACTACAAGCGCGACGTTTTCACCGACGTGTACACGCTCGCGCACGAGGCTGGCCACTCGATGCACACCTGGTATTCCCAGCGCACGCAGCCGTTCCAAACGTACGATTACCCGATCTTCCTCGCGGAAGTTGCCAGCACCTTCAATGAAGAGCTGCTCACGCATTATCTCCTCGAAAACACCGAGGACAAAGCGATGCGCGCCTATCTCATCAATCGCCAGATCGACGACATCCGCGGCACGGTCATTCGCCAGACGATGTTCGCGGAGTTTGAAAAGATCGCGCACGCCAAGGAAGAAACGGGCGAACCGCTCACCCTCGACACCTTCCGCGGGATCTATCGCGGCCTGCTCGAGGCGTATTTCGGCGCGGGTTTCACCATCGACTCCGAGTTGGAACTGGAGTGTCTGCGCATCCCGCATTTCTACAGCGCCTTCTACGTTTACAAATACGCCACCGGCCTGAGCGCTGCGGTCGCGCTGGCCACGCAAGTCCGCGAGACCGGCGACGCCACGCGCTTCCTTGGTTTCCTGAAATCGGGCGGCTCGGAATTTCCGATCCCCACGCTGCAACGCGCGGGCGTCGATATGTCCAGCCCCGCGCCCGTGGAGGCGACGCTCCAGCTCTTCGCCCGCCGCGTCGAGGATCTCGAATCCCTGCTCGGGTAATGCTCGACGGACACGAACGCACCCTGCTTGCCGCGCAGGGCTACTCGGAACTCGGGATGTTCGACGACGCCATCGCCGAACTCGATTCGCTCCCCGAGGAAACCACCCAGCACTCCACGGTGATCGAGCTGCGCACCGTCATCCTGATGCAGGCCAAACGCTGGAAACCCGCGCTGACCGCGAGCCGCGAACTCTGCCGCACGGAGCCGGACAAAAGCAGCGGTTTCATCCACGCCGCCTTTTGCCTGCACGAACTCGGGCGCACCGCCGAAGCGCGCGATGTCCTCGTCGAAGGCCCTGATGTGCTCCATACCGAGCCGACCTTTCACTACAATCTCGCCTGCTACGAATGCGCGCTCGGCCATCTCGACCTCGCTCGCATGCACTTGGAAAAGAGCATCGAGTTGGACAAAAAGATGCGCGACTTCGCCAAGACCGACCCCGATCTCGCCGCGCTGCGCGAATAACGTAGGCGGCTCTTCCCAGAGCCGCGGTGGCCGGAGGCGGCTCTGGGAAGAGCCGCCTCCGCTTGCCGCCACCCGCACCGCGCCGCAGGATGACCCAATCCATGCCCGCCGAACGGATCGCCCAGCTCTTTCGCGAAAACTTCACTGCCTACGGCGAACTCGGCGCGAGCGTGAGCGTGTGGCGCGACGGGCGCGAAATCGTTTCCCTCGCCGGCGGATGGAAAGACCGGCAGCAGGAGCAGCCGTGGACCGCGGAGACGATGGTGCTCTTCTGGTCCGCGACAAAAGGGCTGGCCGCGGCCTGCCTGCTCCACGCCTGCCAGGAGCACGGCATCGAACTGACCAAGCCCGTCGCGGCGGTATGGCCGGAATTTGCCCAGGCGGGCAAGGAGCGGGTGACCATCGCCGAAATGCTCTCGCATCAGGCCGGGCTGGCGGCGCTGGCCACGCCTGCGGAGGTGATGGATCACGGCGCAGTGGCCGCTGCGCTCGCCGCCCAGGCTCCCGCGTGGCCTTTGGGCGAAGGGCACGGCTATCATCCACGGACATTCGGTTTTCTCGTCGATGAAGTGCTGCGGCGCATCACCGGCGGGCGGACGCTGTGCGAATACTGGCGCACGGAGTTCGCAGAACCGCTGAAACTGGACGTGTGGGTCGGCCTGCCGCCGGAGCGCGTGCGGGAGCCGGCGGCGATTTTTCCGACGAAGACTTCGCCACCCAAGGGCGATCCATTTTACACCGCCTTCCTCACCCCGGCGTCACTCACCGCCCGCGCCTTCGCTTCGCCACGCGGACTGCACAGCGTGGCGGCGATGAATGCGCCGGAAGCGCGCACCGCGTCGTTCGGCGCCTTCGGCGGCGTGGGCACGGCGCGTGGGCTGGCTAAGTTTTATGCCATGCTCGCGGAGGGCGGAGCGCTCGACGGACGGCGCCGGTTTGAACCCCACGCGATCGATTGGATGACGACCACGCTGACCCAGGGAGCGGATCGCGTGCTCTTGCTGGAGACGGCTTTCTCTGCCGGCTTCATGCGCGACCCCGTGGACGCGGACGGGCGGAAGCTGCGCACCAATTTTGGCCCTTCGCCCCTCGCCTTCGGCCATCCCGGCGCGGGCGGCAGCCACGCCTTTGCCGACCCGGAGAATCGCACTTCCTTCGCCTACGTGATGAATCAGATGGACCCCGGCGTCCTCCCCGGCCCCAAGGCGCTCCGCCTCGTGGACGCGCTTTACGAGGAACTCGCCGGCGTCGGGAAGTAGCGGCGGGGCTGGATACCGCTAAATCCCGACGATGGTCACCACGATGTTCCGCCGGTGCGGCGCGCGGCGGTGCTCGAAAAGGAAGATGCCCTGCCAGGTGCCGAGTTGCATCCGGCCCTGGGCGATCGGGATGACTTCGCTGGTGCGGGTGAGCACCATGCGGAGGTGCGATGGCACGTCGTCGGAGCCTTCGTCGGTGTGGACGAAGTAGTCCTGATCCTCCGGCACCAGACGCTCGAAGAATTCGTGCAGATCGGTGCGGGCGGACGGATCGGCATTTTCATAAATGATCAGCGACGCGCTGGTGTGCTGGATGAAAACCGTAGCCGTGCCCGTGGTGATTCCGCTGTCGCGGACGAGCCGCACGACTTCCGGTGTGATCTCGTAAGTGCCCTTGCCGCGCGTGCCGACAACGAAGGTGTGGGTAATGGCTTTCATGAAATGAAGATCAGGCCGCGCCACGCAAAATGGCGAGCGGCGGATGGCGCGAGACGCCGCGGCTGAGGGCGAGGCCGCCGAGGATCGCGAGGCCGGTCGTCGCGGCGAAGGCCGCGGCGAGCAGTGTCGGATCGGGCCACGGCGGCGCTTTGAAGACGAAGACCGCGAGCGCGATGTTCGCCGCGACGGCGAGCACGAGGCCGGCCAGCGCGGAGAGCGCGCCGAGGGTGGCGTATTCGATGATCAGGATGGTGCGGATTTGCTTCGCTGAAGCGCCGAGCGTGCGCAGGAGAATGCTCTCGCGCAGGCGCTGGTCGCGGCCATTCAGCAGCGTGCCGATGAGGATGGGCAGGCCCGCGAGCACGGTGAAGCCGGCGAGCACGGAAATGACGCGGGAGATTTTCTCCAGAATGCCGCGCACGGTTTCGAGGATCAGCGTGAGGTCGATGGCGGAGACATTCGGGAACTGCTGGACCAGCGCCCGTTGCAGATCGCCGGACGAGACGCCCGCCGGCACGCGGGTGGTGACGACATGAAAGCCGGGCGCGCTTTCGAGCACGCCGGGCGGGAAGATCATGAAGAAGTTCAAATTGAAACGGCTCCAATCGACTTTGCGCAGGCTGGTCAGGCGGGCGCGGACCGGCACGCCCTGCACATCGAGCGTGAGCTCATCGCCGAGCGCCACACCGAGATCTTTGGCGAGTTCCACTTCGAGCGAGAGCGGCACCGGGCCGTTGGGATCGGGCACGCTCGTGAACCATTCACCCGCGACCAGCGTCTCGGTCGCATTCATCCGGTCGCGGTAGGTGGAGCGGAATTCCCGGCGCAGCACCCACTTCGGCACCGCGCCGCGCTTTTCCAATTCGCGCACCGGCACGCCCCGCACCGACTCGATCCGCATCGTCACCATCGGCGCGCTTTCGAGCAGCGGGAGCGACCGCGAGCGGACCAGCGCGCCCACCCCTTCCACCTGATCGGGCTGCACATCGACGAGATAGATGTTCGGGCTTTCGGCGAATTGCGCGAGGGTGAGACGCTGTTTGAGCAAATTCCCCGCGAGCAGAATCGTGAGCAGCAGGAACGTGCCGAGCCCGAGCGAGAGCAGGAAGAGCAACGTCTGGTTATGCGGGCGATGAAGATTCGAAATGCCCTGGCGCAGCAGATACGGCCACGTCGGTCGCACGAGCTGGCGCGCCGCAAAAACCAACCCGCGCGCAACGCCCACGAGCACGCCGAACGCAACGCCAAGACCCGCGACCAAACCGAGCGCACGTTTCCAATCCGACGCATTGAGCAGCGCGATGCCCACGAGCAACGCGACGAGCAGCAAATATACCGGCCACGCCCGCCAGACGCTGGCCTGGCCTTCCGCGGCAGCGTCATCGCGGAGCGTGGCCGACGGAGAAATCCGGCGGACGCGCAGCAGCGGCAGGAGCGCGAATCCGCAACACACCGCAAAACCCGCGGCGGTGGTCTGCGCGACGACCCGCCACTCGGGCGCGGGCGCGACGGCGATGGGCAGACTTTCGCGGAAGAAATTCAGCACGCCGGTATGCAGCGCGATGCCGATCGCTGCACCGAGCAAGGCGCCGAGGACGCCGAGCGCGATCACTTGGGCGAAGTAAATGCCGAACGCCAGATCGCCCGGACAGCCGAGGCAGCGCAGAATCGCCACCGTCGGCACCCGGCGGCTGACGTGCGCCTGCACCGCCCCGGCCACGCCGATCGCACCGAGCACCAGCGCGACGAGCGCGATGATGCCGAGGAACTGTTGAAAATTGTCGAGCGCGTCGCCGAGATTCTCCCGGCGGTCGTCCGGCGTTTCGAGCCGCCACGTCGTATCGGGAGAGGCTGCGCGGATGGCGCGCTTGGCCTGTTGCGCATCCCCACCCGGCGGAAGTTCCAGATGCAGGTGATGAAATGCGAGACTGGTCGCGCCAAGCAGCCCGGTGCGTTCGAGATCAACCAGGCGCACATACGCTTCGGGCGCGAAGCCGCTGAAGCGGCTGCTCCGCGGCGCGGGTTTGTTCACGACGCCGAGGATCGGCAATTCGAGGGAGCCAAGCTTCACCTTGTCGCCCACTTTCGCGCCGAACTGATCGAGCAGCGCGGACTCCAGCAGGATGCCCGGCTCGGTGCGCAGCCGCGACCAGGCATCCGCGGGCGTCGTCTCGACTTTGCCGTAGAATGGATACCCGCCATCGAGCCCGCGCACTTGCACCAGCCGCGCGGCATCGGCCTGCAAAAAATAGAGCATCGAGGAAAAGCCAATCTCGCGGCTGACCCGTTTGGCTTGCGCCGTGAGACGAGCCGCGTCCGCCTCGGAAATCGGCTGGCGCGAGGAAATTTGGAGGTCGGAGCCGAGCAGCGCCTTGGCCTGCGTGGCGATGCCCGTCTGCACGCTGGCTTTCAGCGAATGGATCGCGACCAGCGCAGCGACGCCCGCGACGATGGCGAGCGAGAAGATCGCGAGGCGTCCGCGCTGGGTGCGGCTGTCGCGCCAGGCCAGGCGCCACGTCCACGGATGGAGCAGCGCGGTCCAGAGGCTGCGGGGCAGAGGCTTCCCGGCGGTCGTCGAGTCATTCATGGGGAGCCCACGCGCCTTTGATTCTTGAGCATTGCCGAGTTGTCGGGGCGCTCGCTGCGCAGCAGGTGCCGCCCGAACGGCGGGAAAGGCGGCACGGCCTGCGGCCAGAGCCGCCTCTACACCACGCCACTGGATCTCGCGAGCTAAGGACTGCCATGCTCCTCCTCGGACACGATCGTCCCGGCGCGCATCTTCACCACGCGCCGTGCCCGCGCGGCGAGGCCGGGGTCGTGCGTCACGAGCACCAGCGCGGTGCCGGCTTCGCGATTGAGCCGGAAAAGCATCTCGACAATCGGCTCGCTGGTCTCGGCGTCGAGGTTGCCGGTCGGCTCGTCCGCGAAGAGGATTTTCGGCCGGTGGATGAAGGCGCGGGCGAGGGCCACACGCTGCTGTTCGCCCCCGGAAAGCTGGAGCGGATAATGTTCAAGGCGATCTCCGAGGCCGACCTGCGCAAGGATGTCGGCGGCTTCCTTCTGCCGGCCGGATTCGCCGCGAAGTTCGAGCGGGACGAGGACGTTCTCGATCGCCGTGAGCGTCGGGATGAGTTGGAAGTTTTGAAAGACGAAGCCGACGAGTCGATTGCGCAATGCGGCGCGGGCATCCTGGTCGAGCGTCTCCAGCGCCTGACCGTCGAGCCGCACGCTGCCGGCGGTCGCGTCGTCGAGCCCGGCGCAGAGGCCGAGGAGCGTGGTCTTGCCGCTGCCCGACGGGCCGATGATCGCGCAGGTGTCGCCGGGCAGGAGCGAAAGATTGATGTCGCGCAGCACGGTCAGGTCGTGCCCGGCGCTGCGGTAGGTTTTGCGCAAGCCGCGGATTTCGAGGATGGGCGGTTTGACAGCTTCCGCCGGGCGTTCGACGCTGGCGGCTGCTGGATTCGAAACTGATGACATCATTAAGGGCCTTTACGCTGTTATTTCTGCTCTGGACGAGCCGCGCACTATGGGCTGCGGACCCGCCCACTGCAAACGGCTCCGCGCCAGCGCGCGGACGCATCGTCGTTCTGGGCGACAGCATCACCGCGGGCTACGGGCTCGATCCGGCGCAAGCCTACCCCGCGCTGCTCCAGCAAAAAATCGACGCCGCCAGACTGCCTTTCACGGTCCTCAACGCCGGCGTGAGCGGCGACACCACGGCGGGTGGATTGCGCCGCATCGACTGGGCGCTCGGGCGCGGCGCCGATGTGCTGATCGTCGCGCTCGGCGGCAACGACGGCTTGCGCGGCATCGCGCCGCAGCAGACGGCGGAAAATCTCGCGGGCCTCATCCAGCGCGCCCGCGCCAAGGCGCCGGCGATCCTCGTCATCGTCGCCGGAATGCAGATGCCGGCGAACATGGGTCGCGAATTCGTCGCGCAATTCAGCGCCGTCTTTCCCGCCCTCGCGGCGGAGCACCAGGCGGCGTTGGTGCCATTTCTTCTCGAGGGCGTGGGCGGCGTAGCCGGACTGAATCAACCGGATCTGATTCACCCGAACGCGGAAGGGCAAAAGCGCGTCGCCGACAATGTTTGGAAGGTTTTGGAGAAGGTTCTGACCGAGCGCGGAGCGCCGCAGAAAGATGCTTCAAAATAGCGTGGCATCCTGAGCGGAGTTCCGTCGCGGGCGAAGGTGCGGCGGAACGTAGTCGAAGGATCCCGGCGCGGCGGGATTGATCGCCACTCGGAGTGTCGCGGGATTGCGCCCGCCTTCGCTGGCGCGCTGTCTCGCGGACTCGGCTCTTCGACTGCGCTACGCCCGCCTTTCCACCTCCGCTCCGCTCAGGATGACACGGCCTGCGACGCCCTCGCCTTCGCGCACCGCCCGGGGTGTGATCCATCGCGACTTGAAGCCCGAAAACATCATGCTCGGGGACTTCGGCGAGGTGCTGGTCATGGACTGGGGACTGGCGAAGATCGCAGGCGGCTCTTCCCAGAGCCGCGCGGCGGGGGAAGCGGGACTGGGAAGTCCCGCCTACGTTGTCACCGCCCGCACGAACTCTGGCGACTTCGGCAGCACCACTTGCTAGCGGGCCGCGCTCACCACGGCGGCGGGATTCTTGCGAATCTTCAGCAGCACCGGGAAACTCGCTTGCACACCTTCCACGCTTTCCCCGGAGCGAGCGTTGCCCACGACGACGTGGACAAGGCGGTCCTGCTCCGGCACCCATTTCGCGCAGCTCAGAAAAATCTCGCGCTCGAATTCCCCGGCACGAATCTGCACGCCGTTAAGACCGATGCTGTCCACGATCACGCCATGCGGCAGAGCTTCGACATCGAGGCCGACGAGCGCGTCGTTGCCCAGGCGATTCAAGCGCAGCCACGCGGGCACACGCTCACCCGGCGCAAGCGTGATCTCGAACGGCTTGGACGGCGCCGTCTTGCCGTCGCCACGTGCTTTTCCGGCGAAGTCCGGCTCCATGAAGATGATCTGCTTCGGCGGCGCGACCACCGTGACCGCCGGGAAACCGCCCGCATCCCGCGTGACGGACTGGCCGTTGACCGAGGCGGTGGCGGTCAGCTTGACCTGCTTCAGATCGACCGGGCCGGCTTTGACCTCGGGGCGGGCAAAGAGCACTCCGGTCGCGGTGAGATGTCCGGCCTGCACGACAATCGGGCTGGAAACGAAGAACCCCTCGGGCACGCCCGCGATGGCCACGCGCACGTCACCTTCAAAACCATCCTGCCGATCCACTTTGGCGATGAATTGCAGACCGCTGCCCGCCGGCAGAGCGTCCGTGCTTTTCGTCATGAGCTTTGCGGAGTAGTCCGGGTTGGGAGCACGCACGATGAGGCGATACGCGAAACGCTCACCACTCCAGCCCCGCGTGTCGCTCACGCGGATGTGGTAGCGGCCCTTGCCCGGTGCGGTGAAGAGGAGGCGCGAATCCTTGCCAAGTTGCCGCTCTCCGTCGTCATCGTTGGCGTAGAGCAGGGTAAAGACGGGCAGACCATTGGGCGTGAGCTTCGTGCCAGGCGGCTTGGGCTCGACGACGTAGCACGGCTCGTCGAGGCCGTGGCCGGTGGGGCTGCTGTAAAACAGCGCGCGGCGTTTGCCGTCGCGGGTGTAGTAGCCCATGTCGGCATCCGGGCCGCGCGCGAGCCGGTAGATTTTCAGCACCTCGCCGTTGAAATACATGAGGTCGTCGAGCGCCATCTCATCGAACTGCCCGAGACGAATTCCGCCCGCGTTGGCGTCGGTGCTGCGGAGCGTGAGCCACGAATCCTTGGTTGCCTGCAGGAGCAGATGGGGGACGGGTTCGCCCTGCGCATCGAGGACTTCGATCTTGGTGTCCGCCGGTGAACCCATCATCGCGGCGCGCGTTTCGATCACGAGCTGCTGTCCCTTTTCCGCGTCGAAGCCGAACACATCCGCATCCACACCCTCGGCCTGGCCGGGCACGGTGAGACGACCATTGAGCGATGCGGGAGCGCGCAGCGGTTGGGCCTGCGCGATGGCGTTGTTCGGTTCCTGTTCGAGCGATTCGGGGAGTGGATTGGCGGCGACCTTCATCGTCACGCGGCTACGATAGTCGTCGCTATCGAGCGGCAGCATCACCTCGCCATCGGCGCCTGCTTTTACCGTCACCGTGTTTTTGGTGAGGTTGTGACCGACCAGATGCACAGCGCTTTCCTGATTCGCCGGAACGGAAAGCGGCCACCAACCGGTGACATACGGCAGCACGCCCGCGGTGAGGCGGTAGGCGTGATCGGGCGAGCCTTCGAGCGTGATCTCGAGGATGCGCGCGGTGTATTGCCCATCGCGCGGCACGGCAAAGGCGATAAACGGATCGCTGCCGCTATCGAGGCCGTTGTTCGCGGCGAGGAGCTTGCCTTCATCGTTGAGGATTTCGAGGCGGGGCGTAACCGCTTTGGACTCCACGCGCCGGGCGGCCAGGTCGAAGATGATCGTCTCGCCCTTTTTCGCCGCGAAGCGGAAGCTGTCCTGCTGACCGGTCGCGGTGAGCGTGCCCCAGATATTGATCGGCAGCTTGTCGAGCGTGGTGAGCTGGCCTGATTTTTTCACGACCATTTGCGGCAGGTAATCGACCGCCAGTTTCTTCATTTCGGATTCACCGGCGGGCGTGACGACGCTCAGATCGATTTGCACGCGCGGCACTTTTGCCTCAGCCGTGATGGCCAGTTCAGCGCTTGTGCCTTGGGGATCGATCGCTCCGATCGCCGCGGTGAGGTCGGCGCGGGCGAGCTTCACTTCTTTCAGCCCGGCGAGATTCTTGCCGATGATTTTGATTTTCGTCGTCGCACCACTCTGCACTCCGCGCGGTTCGAAGCGCGTGATTTCTGGCTTCGCCGGCATGGCCGGTTTCGCCGCTGCGTTCATCGGTGCCGCCACAGGTTTGACCGCGCCCGCGGGTTGGCCGGTCGCGATGTCGTAGATGCCGAGCGAGCCATCGAGACGCCCCAGCGCCAGCCTGCCGTCGTCGAGCAGAGCAAGAGCAGGCGGCCAGTCGGGTTGCGTTTCCAGCGCACGGAGTTCGCTAAGATCGGCGGCTTTCCAGAGCTTCGCGGTTTTGTCCGCGGCGGTGGAGGCGATCATCTGGCCATCGGCGGAGAAGGCGAGATTGAGGACTGCGCCCTCGTGCGCGAAGCGCGTGAAAATCAACGGATTGCTGCCTTCGAGCGCCTGCTCGCTCACGCTCCAAAGACGCAGGCGGTTGTCCACGCCGCCGGCGGCGACCGTTTTGCCGTCGGGCGAAAAGGCGACCGCGGTCTGCTCCTTGAGCGGTTGGGAAAAGGTATCGAGACGTTTGCCGGTGGCGACTTCCCAGAGCTTGATCGTGCGATCCGCACTGGCGCTGGCCAGTACCTTGCCATCGGGTCGGAAGCTGAGGCCGGACACCCCGCCGATGTGCCCTTTTAACACGCGCACCTCGGCCCCGTCGGCCACGCTCCAAAGCTTGATCTTCTGGTCGTAGCTCCCCGTCGCGAGGGTCTGGCCATCCGGTGAAAGCGCGAGCGCGTAGAGGGCATCGCTGTGGCCTTCAAACTTGCGCACCAGCGAGCCATCGCTCACGCGCCACTGATAGGCGACACCGCTGATCCCGGCGTCGCCCGCCGCGGCGAAAAGCAGCGCGCCGTCGGGCGAAAAGACGAGGGCGTTCACTTTGCCGGCGATGCCTCCGAGCTTGCGCACGGGTTGGCGGGTAACGGCGTCGAGCAATTCGACGGAACCGAATGATCCCGCCGCGAGCAGCTTTGCCTTCGGCGAAAACGCGAGCGCGTGGAGCGCGGATTTCGCCTGCCCTTTCGGCGCGATCTTCGGGAGCTTCGCGAGCAGGTCCACCGGCTTGAGCGGCGCGGCGGGCGGCTTCGCCCCGGCGTCGATCCATTGCCGGATGAGCGCGATCTCCTCGGCCTTGAGGTGTTCTTTTTTACCGGGCGGCATGAACTTGTTCTTCCCCTCCTTGCCGCTGCGACCCTCCAGAAATTTCACCAGCAACGAATCGTGCGCCTTGCCCGGCTCGATCGCCTTGCCCGCCTTGCCGCCCTTGAGCAGCGCCTCGAAGGTTTCAAGACTGAACTCACCGTCCGGGTCGTCGTTCGAGTGGCAGTCGATGCAATGTTCCTCAAACAACGGCGCGATCCTGGCAGCGAAATCGACGGGCGCGGCCGCAAATGAAGATGCGGGCAGCGTGAGAGCGAAAACTAAAATCGCCAGGCATGCTAGTAGGAGAGGCGGAGCCGGGGGGAGGGTTCGCACGACGGCGGAGCCGTCGCGCGAGCACGGTGAACGGGACGGGACGCGAAAACGCTTCCACCCCCCCGTGCCGCCCGCGCTGGCGCTGGCGCGACGGCTCCGCCGTCGTGCCCACCCTCCCGAAGGTTTTGCCTTCCCAAGTTTCGCTGCTCTACCTTCCCCGTCATGGATCGGTATCGCATTTTCAAAGGCGACGGCTACGCCTACCTCCTGACCTTTCGGTTCACCGATTGGCTTCCCATTTTTAACGTCGGCGAGCCCTGCGCGCAGATCGTTCTCGACAGCCTCGACTTCTGCCGCCGCCACAAGGGTCTGACGCTTTTCGCCTCCGTGCTGATGATCGACCACCTGCACCTGATCGCCCGCCACAACGATCTCTCCGGCGTGGTTCGTGATTTCAAGACGTTCACCTCGCGGCGCATCCGCGCGCTGCTGGAGGAAACGGGCCGTGAACGCTGGCTGGAATTGCTCGAAACCCGCGCTCGTTCGGTCGGCCTTGGACAGGAGTCGAAGGTCTGGGAGGATGGCGCGCATCCCAAGCGGATCGAAAGCGATGCGATGTTTTGGCAGAAGATCGAATACGTGCATAACAATCCGGTGCGGAAGGGATTCGTGGCGCGAGCCGAGGACTGGCGCTGGTCGAGTGCGAGGAACTATGGGACGGACAATAAAGGGGTGATGGAGATCGATCGGGTGGCGCCGCTGATTTTCTGAGGGAAGGCGGAGCCTTGAAGAGGGTGAGTACGACGGCTCCGCCGTCGTGCTAGCGCGCGGGGGCGTCATGCAATCAGTGGTTGAAGAAAAATTCGCGCGCGCTCATCAGGCTCCAGAAGGCGTCTTCCAGCGCGGTGCGCTTTTCTTCCGGCGTTTTGGCGTCGGCGAGCAGCTTGAGCATGCCGGATTTTTCCGGCTGCGTCGGCGGGCGGCTCATCGTGAGGAGATAGGTTTCATCGATGAGACCGGCGTCCGGTTGGCCACTGGCGAGGAGCTTGGTCAGGCGATTGTCCGGCGCGGAGAGTTTTTTGTTCAGCGTGTCGCCATTCGCGATGTGCAACGCCTGCGCCATGCTCGGCTCATTGGTGCGCTCGCAGTCGCACGTCTGGACACGGTCGGGGCGGCCGAAGCTGGTCAGGAAATAAGACGCGGTGTTCGAGTCGGGGAGTTGCAGCGCGCGGTAGCCCATGGGGTAGGAATCGCCCAGCCCCTTGTTGGCGTTGCGCTTGTCCATGCGAAAGGTCGTGGGCACGCCAGTGACTTGCGAGATCGAGTCGAGCATGACTTCCGCCATCAATCGGCGCGGGTAGTAGCGGGAGTAGAAGCGGGTGTCGTCCTTGTTCTCGGGCAGGGCCACGCTGCTGCGCTGGTAGGTTTCGCTCCGCAGGATTTCGCGCATCAGCAGCTTCAGATTGAAGCGATTCTTCGCGAGGAATCCCGCGGCTTCGCTCAGCAATTTTTCATTGCTCGCAGGATTGGTCATCCGCAGGTCGTCCACCGATTCCACGAGCGCGATGGAGAAGAAATTCTTCCACACCCGATTCGTGATCGAGCGGGCGAAATACGGATTTTCCGGCGAGGTCAGCCATTTGGCCATCGGCGCACGGCGATCCTCGGAAGAGGTCAGCGACATCGGCGCCGCGTCGAGCGGCGTCGGCGGTTGCGGTTTACCGCGGAGCGGCTGCACGAGGTCGCCAGTGGTGTCAGCGAAGATCACGCGCTCATCGGCCACGGTCCCGTTCTTTGAGCGCACGCGGGAGAAGAGATTGGCGAACGCGTAATACTGATCGTTCGTCCATTTCTCCATCGGGTGGTTGTGGCACTTCGCGCAGTTGATCGACATGCCGAGGAAGGCCACGGAGACGGTTTCGGCGAGGCGGGTGGGTTCGTCGTGGAGGACGAAGAAATTGCCCGCGCCGTTTTCCAACGTGCTGCCCGTGGCCGTGAGGAGTTCGCGCGCCAGTTCATCCCACGGTGTGTTCAGTTCCACCTGTCGGCGAATCCATTGATAGTAGCTCCACATCGGCTGGACCGGGAGTTTGTCGCCGTTGACGAGAAAGAGGTCGCTCCATTTGTAGGCCCAGTAATCGACAAACTCCGGGCGCGCGAGCAGGGCGTCGATGAGGTGGTCGCGTTTGTCCGGCGTCTGCTCGGCGAGGAAGGCGCGCGTCTCCTCGGGCGTGGGCAGGACGCCGATCGTATCGAGGTACGTGCGCCGGATGAACTCGGCATCGGTGCTGCGCGCGGACGGAGGGAGATTGAGTTCGCGCAATTTTTCCAGCACCCGCTCGTCGATGAAATTGCGCGGCGCGAATGCCGCGAAGGCATCGGCTTTCACCGGTTGCGCATAGGGCGCGGTCACAGTGCTGATCGCGAGTTGGCTGAGATACCACGCGGTCACGGTGCCTTCACCGTGGCCGATGACCTTGACCACACCATTGTCATCGGCTGTGGCCACCGCAGTGTTGCCCGCAGTGTATTTCGCCCACCGCGTCACGTCCTCCTGGCGGCCGTCGCTGAAAAATGCGGTCACTTTCAGCGGCACCGTCTGGTTCGGCTGGACGGTCGCGTGGACCGGAGAGACTTCGATGCGCTGGATGCGCGGATCTTCCTTCTTCGGCCCGGGCGCACCGTAGGCGATCCATTCGGCGAGGATTTTGTATTCCGGCGAATCCGGCGAGAATCGCTCGCCGCCCTTGTGCGGAGCCATCTTCGCGCTTTTGAGCAGGAGCAGGCTGCGCGCGGGATCTTCGAGCGTGACGCGACGGCCCTGCGCCGAGCGGGTGATGGCGATATAGTCGCCGTCGTCATCGTAACCGCGCAGCGAAAGGCGGAAGCCGCCCTGCCCGGCGGCGGACCCGTGGCAAGCGCCCGCCGAGCAACCGTAGCGGGCGAGGATGGGCTGGACTTGATTGCGAAAGGACGGCTCCGCGGCATGCAGCGAAACCGCGGTGAGGAACAGCAGCAGACCGGCGCGTAACATTTTCAGAACAGCTCCTTGATGTGGTCGAATCCGCGGTCGATCAGCGGCATCGGGCGGCCCTGCGGTCCGGGGAGTTCGGTTTCGAGATCGATGCCCAGCGAGTGATAGATCGTCGCCACGATATTGGCCGGCGCGTACGGATGCTCGGCCGGATACGCGCCGATGTCGTCGCTCTTGCCCACGACACGCCCGCCTTTCACGCCGCCCCCGGCGAAGCCACAAGTCCACACCCCCGGCCAGTGATCGCGACCGCCAGCTGGGTTGACCTTCGGCGTGCGGCCAAATTCCGCGAGGTTGCAGACGAGCGTGTTGTCGAGCATGCCGCGCTGGGCGAGGTCTTCGATGAGCGCGCTGTAGCCCTGGTCGTACATCGGCGCGACGATGTCGCGCATCCCTTCGATGCTGGTGAAGGGCTTTGAGCCGTGGATGTCCCAAGTGATCTCGCCGAAGACGGTGATGAACGTATTGACCGTGACGAAACGCACCCCGCGTTCAATCAACCGCCGCGCCAGCAGACAGCACTGACCGAAGCGATTCATACCGTAACGTTCGCGCACGCTCAGCGGTTCCTTCTCCAAAGCGAAAGCCTCGCGCGCCGCCGGGCTGGTCATCAGTCGATAGGCATCGGCAAAGTTTGTATCCATCAGCTTCGCCGCCTCACTCGCTTCAAAATTTTTGACCGCTCCATCCACGAGCTGGCGCAGATCTTTGCGCCGCTGAAGGCGCACTTCGCTGATCTCGCTCGGCGGCAAAAGATCCGGCACCTTGAAGTCGTTCTTCGACGGATCGGCATTGAGAATGAAGGGATCGTAAGTCTTCCCGAGGTAGCCTGCGTCCTGGCCGTGCGGCAGGTTGCCGCCCGTCGGCCCCATCTCCTCCGGCAGGATGACGTGCGACGGCATCTCGGTCCGCCGTCCTTTCAAAAACTCCAGCGCGCAGCCCGCGTGCGGCGTGATAATCCCGCCGGTGAAAAGCCGCCCGGTCTGCATCATCTGATGCCCGGTATCATGGACCGCGGCGGCCGTGTGATAGACGCTGCGCACAAGCGAAAACTTGTCCGCCAGCTTTGCCATGTGCGGGAAAATTTCCGTGAGCTGGATGTCCGGGTTGTTCGTCCTGATAACCTTGAACGGCCCGCGCACCTCGCGCGCCGCCTCCGGCTTCGGATCCCACGTATCGATCTGGCTCGGTGCGCCGAGATTGAAGATCATGATGCACGCGCGTTCGTCCTTGGTTTTGTCCACGGCGCCTTGCGCGCGCAAGGCGCTGAGCATCGGCAGGGAAAACCCGAGTGCGCCGAGGGTGCCCGCCTGCAGGAAATCGCGACGGGTAAGGCCGTCGCAGGTGGTGATGGAGCCTTGGCCGGTGAATTTGAACATAGCGGATAAAGGGGGTTGGCGCGGCCACGGAAGCTACGCGAGCGGGGTCTTGAACGTTAGGACAAAAGCCGGCGCGGGCGTTACGCGTTTGCGTAGCGATGCGGGGGCCGGCCAATCCGCTCGACGAAATCCGTCACCGAAGTTTCCCTTCGTCCTGGAAGGTGTTAGAAGCGGCGTTCGTCCATGAAGTTAGCCGTCCTCAATCCCCGCGGTCGCGACCCCGAACAAGCCTTTCCCGATGGCGCCGGCACGCCCGGCGAACTGACGCATCCGCCGCTGAACTACCACGGCTTCGCCGCCTGCACCGGCGGCACCTTCTACCGCAAGGACGAGGCGATTCCGAAGGAGCAAAAGGAAGTGCTGCTGCTCCTCCGGCAGGACTTGAAGGCCAGCCGGCAGGCGATGGTCGAATTGCGGCGGGCCGGAAAAACGGTGGCGCTCGCGTGGAAGGAAGCGGGTGCGTTTCAAATTGCGACCCAGCTCGGCAAGGCCGCGAATTTCCGCCTCTTCGAGGAAATCTGTCAGCGCGCCGACGGGGCCATCGCCACGACGCCCGACCTCGTCCCGATTTTCACCGGAGCGGGTGTGCGCTACACCGAGTTCATTCCCACCCCGTATCCGGTTGAAGATGCACGCTGGGATTTTTCCATCCCGCTCGAGGAGCGGCGCGGGATTTTCGTGGGCACCCGCGAGTTCGCCACGCCGTCCCGCAACCATCTCGCCGCGCTGCTCGCCTTGAAACAGATCGCGTCCTCGATGTTCGAGCCGGTCACGGTTTTCAACTGCGACGGCTGGCGCGGCCGGCGGATGATCGAGCGGCTCGGCTACGACGAGCGGCTGCTCCGCGTCATCGAAGGCCGGGTGTCCTACCCGCGCTACCTCCGCATCCTCGCGAAACACAAACTCGTCTGGCAGCTCGATGCCAGCGCGGTGCCGGGCCAGGTCGCCGGCGATGCGCTGCTCGCGCGCGTGCCTTGTGTCGGCGGCAATGGCACCACCGAGCGCCTCGCTTTTCCCGACATCTGCGGCCACGGGCGCAACACCGAACAGCTCTTCGATCTCGCGGCACGGCTGATCGAACACCCGCACGATTGCGCGGACATCATCACCCGCGCGCTGGAGCATGCCCGTCGGTCGCTTTCGTTTGAAACGGCGGCCCGGCAAGTCGGGGAATTCTACGGGCGCATCGCTCGATGACGCGCCGCGCCTGGGCACGGATTCTTTTCGCCGCGACCTGCGGAGGCACCGCACTCGTGGCCCTGGCTTTCCTCATGCACCTCACGGTGCGCGATCGCTTTCATCGTCCCGCTTTTTTCTTCTACGCCACCCCCTGGTCCGTGCTCGTCGTTGCCACCGTGCTGCTCGCCCTGCTTTGGCATCGGCGCGGACGACGCGGCATCGCCGCCGCTTGCACCGTCCTCTCGCTTTTCGCGCTCAGTTGCTGGCTCGCGCAGGACTGGGAATGGCGGCGGGCGACGACGACGCGAGGCGGCTTGCGGGTGGTGCTGTGGAATGTCGATCGACCCGAGCAGCGCTTTCCCGGGATCTCCCATTGGCTGCGATCTCAGGAGGCCGATGTGCTCGCCATCGCCGAGCGCGAGCCGAAGAAGCGGGACCGGCTGGCGCGCTGGAAGGCGGCCTTTCCCGGTTACAAGGTGATCACTTCCCACGGCGAGATGCTTTCCCTCGTCCGCGGCGAAGTGCTCTCGGTCGAGGAAAACGTGCTCGGCCCTGGCTCGTTCAGCACCCTTCTCCGCACGCGGCTGCGCGGGCGGGAGGTGCTGATTTTGCAGGTGGATATGAATGGCAACCTTCCGGTCAGCCGGCGTCAGCCGATCGAACGCATCGCCGGGATCGTGGCGGCGCAGCGCGCGGAGCCGCTCCTCGTGCTCGGAGATTTCAACACCCCGCGAAATTCCGTCTGCTTCGCGCCGCTGCGCGCGGAAGTATCGAACGCCTTTGAAACGGTGGGACGAGGATACGCCGCGACCTGGCCGATGCCGGTGCCGGTGCTCAGCCTCGATCACATCTGGGGAAATCCGCGCCTGCGTCCGGTGCGCTGCGAAATCGTCTCCTCCTGGCATTCGGACCACCGCGCGCTGGTGGCGGAGTTCGACTTCGCGCCGTGACGCCGCCGTTCACCGCGCCGGCGCGCCGACCAATCGCTCCGCGCTCACGCCGTGCAGCGCGTAGAGCCGCAGAATGGTTTCTTCGATGAGATTATTCGGGCAGCTCGCCCCGGCGGTCAGGCCGACGATGAGCGGGCGCGCGGGCAACCAGCCTTCCGTGGTCACCTCGTGCCGGGCGTGCTGGTCGTAATGCACGATGCGCTCGGGCGATTCGAGGCGGCTGGCGTTGCGGATGAAATAGGTGGGCAGCTTGGCCTCGCCCATCTCCGCGAGGTGCGAAGTGTTCGAGCTGTTGTAACCGCCGATGACGAGGAGCAAATCCATGGGCGCGGCGAGCATTTCCTTGAGCGCGTCCTGCCGTTCCTGCGTCGCGCCGCAGATCGTGTCGAAGAAGCGGAACGTCTCCCGGGCCCGCTCCGTGCCGTCGCGGTCGCGGACGGCGGCTGCGATGCGGCGCTGCACCTCCTCGGTCTCGCCGCGCATCATCGTCGTCTGATTGGCCACGCCGACCCGGCGCAGGTGGCGCTCGGGATCGAACCCTTCGCTGTAGGCGCCGCGGAATTTGTCCAGGAACGCCTGCCTGTCCCCGCCGCGGCGGATGTACTCGCAGACGTAATCGGTCTCCGCGAGCGTGAGGACGATGAGATAGTTCCCCCTGCCCTCGACGACTGCGCGGGAAGCGGTGGCCTTGGTTTCCTCATGCGAGGCCTTGCCGTGGATGATGGAGGTCAGGTCGTCGCTGGCGTTCTGCCGGACGCGCTTCCAGACGCTCATCACGTCGCCGCACGTCGTATCCACGATCTGACAGCCTCGTTCCTTGATGCGCCCGAGCGTCGCGACATCGGTGCCGAAAGCGGGGACGATCACCACATCCTCGGCGGTGAGATCGCGCACCTCGGCTTCCTTGTCCTGGCCGAGCAGATTCTTGATCCCGAGCGCGGCGATCTGTTCGTTGACCTCCGGGTTGTGAATGATTTCGCCGAGGATGAAGAGCCGGCGGTTGGTAAAGACTTTTGCCGCGGCATACGCGAGGTCGATGGCCCGTTCGACGCCGTAGCAAAAGCCAAACTGCTTCGCGAGCCGCACGGTCACGCCATCGTAAGTCAGCGTGCCGCCGCTGAGCCGCAGCTTTTCCACCACCTCGCTGCGATAGTGGGTCTCGACCTGTGCCTGCACCGCCGCCATCACATCCGGAGTGCGGAGGTTGACGCGGGCGGGTTTGGCAGCGGCGGCGGTTTCGGGCATGCGACAGGAATCTAAGCGCCGCGAAGCAGAATGCTACGGGCGATCGACGAGCAGCGGTCCGGTCGGCTCGGAGAAGACCGCGGGAGTGATGATGATGTGCGGGGCTGGATCCGGGTCCTTGTAGTCCTGCGGGCGCTTCAGATCCTTGCCGAGCGTGGCGTCCTCAGGCTGCGTTTCGGCGATGTTCACCGGCGTGCCCAGCTTCGCCAGCGTGAAGAACTTCGGGGCGACATTCTTGTGCAGGCGCAGGCAGCCGTGGGTCCGCGGGATCGGCCAGACCGCGCCTTCGTGGAAGCCGTAGGCCGGCGAAAACTCCACCCAATAGGCCATCGGGAAGCCGACGTAACGACCGGTCGCCTGGCTCGATTTGCTCGGGCGGATGCTGTCGCCGCTGACCGAGAAGCCGTAGGTGTTCGAGCGCTTCTTCTCGATCTTGTTATAGACCTTGAAGTTGCCCTTCGGCGTCGGGTTTTGCGGGGTGCCGATGGCCGTCGCGGTGACGAGCAGCGGCTCGTTGCCCTCCATCACATAGACGGCGCGGTTTTGCAGGGAGACCTTGATGCGGACGTTGTCGGGATTTTTGGGCCGGTAGGCCGTGGCATTGTAGGGACCACCGAGGCGCGTGGTCGGGCCGGCACAGGCGGACAACCACGTGACCGCTCCGAGGGCGAGGAGAGCAAAAGCGAGGCGTTTCATGAGGCGCGTATGCAAGGGGCGAAGAGGCGGTTTGTCAACTGGTTCACTGGGCGCCCCCCCTCTCCCGCTTCCTCATCCTCCTCATCTTCCGCCCGCTTTCAGGCTGCGGAGGAGGAGGAGGAAAAGGATGAGGGCGTGAGGCCACGGCGCAACTTCTCGAACTTCGGCGATTCATTCGCGTAAGCCGGATATGGCCGCGCCGCATTCTTCGGCTGATACCGGAAGTGTTTGTAGGGCCACAGCCACTCGCCGGGCCGCGCCTGGATGATCGGCTCCATCGCGTCCCAACACCGTTGCGCGATCTCCTGCACGGTCGCGCCTTTCGGCCACTCGATCGGCGGATGCGCGATCACCCGGCACGTCCCATCAGCCTGCGGCACCGTCTCGACCGGGAAGAGCAGCGTGCCGGCGCGCTGGGCGAGGAGCGCGTGGAGAAAGCTCACGCACATTTCCAATCCGGGAGTGCCGAAGGCCGCGATGATCGTCGCGGCCTGCGACGGGCGCAGATTGAGATCGAGCAGCATCCCGGTCGAGCCGCCGCGCTTCACCGTCTTGAGCAGGCGCAACATCGAGTTTTCCTGCGGGATGATGGTGTGCCCGCTCTGCTCGCGCAGCCGGGCGAAGGTCGCGGTCAGCAGCGGGTTCTTGAAGTTCTCCGCGACGATGATCGTCGGCAGCCCCATGAAGCCGAAGGCCAGGCTCGCCCATTCCCAATTTCCCTGGTGGACGCAAAACAGGATCGACCCGCCTTTGCTCTGCGCATGCCGCGCGCGCAATTCCTCGAATCCCTCCAGCTTCAGCCAGTCGGTCCAGTTGGCCGGCGTCAGGTTGGGCGCCCAGAAAAGATCGAGCATCGTCCGCACGAAATTCCGATACGACTGCCGCGCCAGCCAGCGGCGTTGCTTCGCAGTAAAGCGGTCGCCCAGGGCACATTCGAGATTGCCCAGCGCCCCAGCGCGCCCGCGACCATCGAGCGCGTAGGCCAGATCGCCGAGCACCAGCGCGAGCTTCACCGCGTGCCGCCGGGAGAGCCGCGGGAAAAACCACGCCAGCCCTTCCAGCGCCCGGCTCTCGAGGACGTGGCGAATTTTTTTCCAGCGGGACATGAAGCGAAAGGATGAAGGAGGAAGGCGGAAGGATGAAGAAGAATGAGGGAATGCGTGGCGAACCCTCCCGCCCGCCCACTCTTTTCTTCATCCTTCCGCCTTCCTCCTTCATCCTTTGCCCCATGCTCCTCGACCTGACCCGCTCGATCCTCGCCCAGCCGACCGCGCCCTTTCACGAGGACGCCGTCCGCGCCGAGATCCTCATCCAGCTCGCGCAACTCCCCAGCGTCCACGTCGCGCAGGATGATTTCGGCAACGTGGTCGCCCGCTACGAGGGCTGCTCCGGGCACTGCGAATATGCCTTCGCCGCCCACATGGACCACCCCGGCTACGTTTTTAAAACCACGGGGAGCACGGCGGATACGGGGCTGGAGGAAAATGAAACCGCCCGCATCCGGTCCTCATCCCCTTCCCCCGTGGTTTCCCCCCGGGAAGGCGGCGGCTGGGAATTCCTTGGCGGCGTCCCGGAAAGCTACCGCGCGAAGAACCCGCCCACGCGCGACTTCGGCGCTTTCGCCATGTGGGATCTGCCCGCGTGCGAGGAGCAGGACGGTCGCATTTATTCCCGCGCCTGCGACGACCTCATCGGCTGCGTCGCCATCCTCGCGCTCTTCCAGGAACTCGACCGCACCCGCGCGATGCCCACGGTTTACGGACTCTTCACCCGCGCCGAGGAAGTCGGCTTCGTCGGCGCCATCCAGCTCGCCAAGGCCGGGCTGGTGCCGAAAGACATCACCATCGTCTCGCTCGAATGCAGCTCCGAAAAGAGCCCCGGCGCGGGCCGGATGGGCGACGGCCCGATCATCCGCGTCGGCGACCGCACCTCGATTTTCGACGATGCCGCGACCGCCGCGCTCGTCAAAGCCGCGACCGATGCGAAACTCCCCCACCAGCGCTGCCTGATGAGCGGCGGCACTTGCGAAGCCACGGCCTACCAGCTCTACGGCTACCGCGCCGCCGCGCTCTGCGTCGCGCTCGGCAATTACCACAACTGCGGCCCCGACGAGACGATCGCCCCCGAATTCGTCGATGTGGAAGACGTGCGCGGCATGATCCAGCTCATGCTCGCCGCCGCGACCCACGAAAGCCCCGCCGACCCGCATTCCGCGCTGCGCGAAAAACTGGAGAAAGGTTTGGAGAAGTATCGCTGCTACTTCTGAGCGATCACCGCCCGTGGCGCTCGCGGAATTACTCGCGCCACCGACGCATGCCCGACGCGCCGCCGCCGCCGTCCTACCCTGGAGCGGTTTCAGAAATCCCGTAGCCGCTCTCTGCGGACGGCGGTTGTAGAGGCGGCTCTGGCCGAAGGCCGTGCGCCTGGAACCGGCCTGGAGCTGCCGCCAGCGGCACGTCCCGCTTCGCGGGACAGAGCCGCCTCTACAAACAGCTACGACTCTACTTAAACCGCTCTAAATCCGGCGATGGGGTCCACGAAACACCCGAAAAGACGCGAAAGAAAAGGGCACCCGGTCCTTGGGCGACTCACCCAGCGAAGGGAAGGCGGCCGGCCCCGCAACTCTTTCCTTTCGTGTCGTTCGTGGACCATCCCATTCACGTCTGAAGGATTACTTCTTCGCCACCGCGGACTGCTTCATCAGCTCGGACTGCTCGGCCCGCGCCGCGACCAGTGCGGCCTGATATTTTGCCGCCTCGGCGTTGTAGGCGTTGATCGCCTCGTTATCCCACTTCTTCAGGTAGCCCTTTTCCTTCTTGAGCGTCTCATAGACTTCGCCGAGCCGCGCGAACTCCGCCTGGTTCGTCGCCACCCGTTGCGACCAGGTCGGCGCGATCTTCAAAGGAGGCATCAGCGTCGCAATCGGGGTGCCGCCCACCGGCTGGGCCGGAGGAGGCGGCGCGCTCGCGGGGGTCGCCGGGGTCGCGGGGATGGTCGGGGTCGCGGGCGTCGTGGCGGCCTGCGCCGCGGCGGGGCTGACCAGAGTCGCGATCCGGGTCATAAAGCCCTTATGCCCGAGCACGGGCGTCGCTTGCGCCGAAGCCATCGCCGGGGCGGGCTGACCCGCGGTGGCGACCGCCGCGGCTTCCTCGTCGCGTTCTTCGGGCTCCTCGGCCGCGGACGCCGTGGAGGGCTCGTCGGACACCACCGGTTCCTGATGCTCCGCGTATTGCGCCGGCCGCCACTTTTGCGGCACGACATCCCAAAAATCGTCGATCGACCCCGTGCTGCCGGTGATCCCCACGAAGGCTAAAAACAGAACGGTCGTCGCCGTGCGCCAGTGCTGTCCCTCGCCGGCCAGTTCCTTGTATTTCATCCGGAAAACCAGCGGGGCGAGCGGGACACAGAGCACCGCCAGACCCCACGGCTTACTGATCTCCCAGGCGGCCCGGATGATCATGAAACGCCCGATCATCGAGCAAATGAGCACGGCGAGGAGAAGCCAGGCGGGTGAGAGGGAGTCCATTCCAGCAATTTTAGCAAATCCGGTGCCTGAGTCGCCCGATCCTCCACGGACTCTCACAGACGCGACGGCTTTGGCCATTCCTGAGACTCCCCCTCTCATCGACGCGAGGGATTTTCGCCCGCCGGGACCGCCGGTGAGCAAAAGCCCGCCGGGTTTGGCCTTGCCGGCGCGACGGCGGCTGTCAAAACCGGCGGTTTTTCACCTCCCGCAGCCTTTCTGGAACTTCAGAGTAGGCGGACCGCGCCCCTTCAGGAGCGACCGACCGGGAAACCGTGCCGGCTTTGCGAGTTCAGAAGGTGCCGGGCGCCCTCGACCCGGCGCGGTGGAGGGAGCCGGAGCCGCCGGGGCTACTCGGGCTTGGGCGTCTCGATCCGCGGGAAGAGCGGGGTCGGCTGGCCGAGCTGGTGGCCATCGGGCAAACCGCCCCAAGTGGCGTCGGCGAGGCGGAAGCGTTCCTCGGAGGGACGCGCTCCGGCGCGTCCCACTTCGTCGGGGTTGGTCCCCGCGTCGCCCTCCGATGGGGAACGCGCGGGAGCGCGTCCCTCCGGGGAGGTCGCCTGCGGCGAGAACTCCATCTTCCAGTTGAGCTGGTCGAAGATGCCGTGCGCCGCCTTCGGCAACACGGGCGAGAGGAGGATGGCGCTCATACGAAGAGCATCCGCACAGTAATATAAGACAGCGTTGAGACGTTCCGCTTGCGAGGGGTCTTTCGCCAAGCTCCACGGCTTATTCGCTTCAATGTATTGATTGCAGTAACCCGCAGCACCGACCGCGATATAGATGCATTGGTGCACTGCAAACATTTCCATCGTTTCTTCGTAGTTTTTCCAGCCGGCACATTGATAAGGCGGCGGAAAGGCTTCACTTGGAGGGCTTAAGCGACCACCAAGATATTTACGAGCCATGCTGAGCGTGCGGTTGAGCAAATTGCCAAGATCGTTAGCAAGGTCTCGATTGTAGAATTGGATCAGGTGCTCCTCGCTGAAGTCCGCGTCTTGCCCGGTCGCAATTCCAATCATCAGGTAGTAACGCACGGCTTCGGCGCCGTATTTATCCGCCAGCAGGTCGGGGTCGATGACGTTGCCGAGGCTCTTGCTCATCTTCGCCCCGGAGATGTTCCACCAGCCGTGGACGAGGAGTTGCGGGATGTCGTCGCCCTCGAAGCCG
>Ga0105047_10003206_pt1 | contig 28918 bp, 28 predicted proteins | sample MAT04_FD_78384 | JGI IMG/M metagenome (GOLD analysis project Ga0105047, IMG submission 78384) | Freshwater microbial communities from Lake Fryxell liftoff mats and glacier meltwater in Antarctica - MAT-04 (megahit assembly) | ecosystem: Environmental > Aquatic > Freshwater > Ice > Liftoff... | reverse complement strand
CATCCGCACCGAGAGCAGCCTGCCCATCACCGTCGGATTGACCAGCTTCGTCGAGCGATACGACGTGGAATACCAGCAGCTGTTCGCCGCATCGTTGGTGGCGGTCGTCCCGGTGGTCGTCCTATTCCTGTTCATCGAGCGCCACCTCGCGTCGGGTCTCGCGGCCGGGTCCGGACGTTGAACGGTCCTGTCGATGGGCACGCCGTGAGATCCGCGTCAGCGCCATCCGATGATGGCCGTGGCGCACCCCCCATCGCGTCCAACACAGCCGGAGGTTGAGTCATGGCTCTCGAGCCTCGCGACAGGTACCGGAACCAGAGCCCATACGAGCTCTTCCGCGCGACCGCGCGATCCCACGCGCCGCGACTGGCCTTCGCCGGTGGGCAGGCGCCGGAACGGTGGCGGCGGGAGACGCTCCCTGCCGTCGTGGCGACATTGGGACGGCTGCCCGAACGGGTCGACCCCCGGCCCTCGCTGATCGCGGAATGGGAGCGGGACGGCGTCCACACGCAGAAGTGGTTGATCGACGTCGAGGCCGGCCTCTCGACGACCGCCTACGTCAACCGTCCGGCAGAGCCGGCCGCGGAGCGGCTCCCGGGGATCTTGTGCTGGCACGGCCATGGGCCGCGCGGGCAGCTGTTCGGCAAGGAGCCTGTCATGGGCGACCTGTCATCACCGGAACGTGCCGAGTTCGTGCGTCGCACGGGCTCGGACTACGGGTTCCGGATGGCCCAGGCGGGATTCGTCACGTTCGCGATCGACTGGATGGGACACGGTGACCTCGCGGAACATCGCAAGCCGAACCATCGCTACTTCGCCGACGCAGATGACTGGTGCAACACGTACTACATGCACGCGACCTTGCTGGGCATGACGCCCCTGGGGATGAACGTTGCCCACGGGAAGGTATTGGTGGACTTCGTATCGGAGCTGCCCTTCGTCGATGCGTCGCGCCTCGGTGTGATGGGGCTGTCCGGCGGAGGCACGATGACGGTCTGGAGCGCAGTGTGCGATGACAGGCTTCGTGCTGCCGAGGTCGTGTGCTACAGCGACATGTTCGCCGACTTCGCATTCCGGGACCTCGAGGACTGTGGTTCTCAGATCGCGCCCGGCCTGTTCGAGCTCGTCGATGTGCCCGACCTGCAGGGGCTGATCTACCCGCGACCGCTCCTCGTCGACATCGCGGCCTTCGACGAGACGTTCGCGCTGGATTCGGCGATGCGCTGCTTTCGACAGGTCGAGGCGATCTATGAGGCAGGCGGGGCCGGAGGCGCGATCGATCTCAACCTGTTTGGCGATGGCCACCGGTGGGAGGGTGGACGGTCAGTCGGCTTCTTCGAGCGCCACCTCGGGGCCTCCAAATGACGATGAGCCGTCCGCGCCACGGGCGAACGGCCGTGGGATGTCACAAACTATGTCGGCCACATCCGGCTGGGCTGCAGCAGGAGGGAACGTGGTGATAGACCGGGAGCTGCTGTCGCCTGACGGCCTGCACGACACCGCGGAGATGTACTCCCACGTGGCTCGAGGTGCGGGCCTGGTGTTCGTGGCAGGTCAGGTGGCTCGTAACCCTGTCGGCGAGCTGGTCGGCCGTGACGATGTGGTGGCGCAGGCTCGTCAGGTGTTCGAGAACCTTCGGGTGGCGCTCCAGGCAGGGGGGTCTGGCCTTGCGGGCGTCGTCAAGCTGACCGTGTACCTGACCAAGCGCTCGGACCTCGATGGCTACAGGCGCGCCCGCGAGGAACTGCTACCAGTCCCGCGCCCTCCGACCACCCTCGTGTTCGTCGATGGCCTCGCCGATACTGGATATCTCATCGAGATCGAGGCCATCGCTCTCGTCACGAGCCCGAAGCGGGACCAACCATGACGCACCGGAGTGGCGACGCTGGCCAGTCTGCCGACTTGTGGCGGGTGCCCCTCTCGGGGGCACCTCCGCCGACGGACGAGGACCAGCTGGAGGAGTACCTCTCGCGCCCCACGAGCGGTGTCGTGGAGACGCTTCGGTCCCTGGAGGGCGACCTCCTGGTGCTGGGGGCCGGGGGGAAGATGGGCCTGAGCGTCGCATCGATGGCTGCACGCGCGCTCCGCTCGGTGGGCTCGTCGTCCCAGGTGGTTGCCGTGTCGCGGTTCCACGACGGAACCGCTGGCTTCGAGGCCGCCGGCATCCGAACGATCGCGGCGGACCTGTTGGACGAGCGGGCGGTGAGCGCGCTCCCGGACGCTTCCTGGGTCCTCTACCTCGCGGGCATGAAGTTCGGCAGCTCATCGGACCAGCCCTTGACGTGGGCGATGAACACGTTGCTCCCCGCTATCGTTGCCCGCCGGTTCCGAGGTTCCCGGATCGTCGCATTGTCGACCGGCAACGTCTATCCGTTGGTGCCGGTGGCGTCTGGGGGGAGCTCCGAAGGGGACCATCCGGACCCAGTCGGAGAGTACGCACTGACATGTCTTGGCCGCGAGCGGATCCTGACGTATCTCTCGTCCATCCATACGACGCTGATCACGATCATTCGTCTCAACTATGCGAACGCGCTCCGGTACGGCGTGCTGGTTGACATCGCTCTCAAGGTCCGCGAGGACGAGCCTGTCGATCTGACGATGGGGTCCGCGAACGTCATCTGGCAGGGTGATGCGAACGGGGCGATTCTGCGCGCATTCGACCTTGCCGCCTCACCTCCCAGCATCCTCAATGTCGCTGGCCCTGAGACCGTGTCGGTCCGCTGGGCCGCGACGCGCCTCGCGGACATGCTCGACAGGGAGCCCCAGTTCCGGGGGCACGAGGCTGACACGGCCCTGCTGTCGAACGCGTCCCGGCTTCACGCCCGCTTTGGCTATCCCAGCGTCCCGCTCGAGCAGATGCTTGCGTGGACCGCTGCCTGGGTCGGGGAGGGCAGGCCGCTCCTCGGCAAGCCCACCGGCTTCCAGACCCGCGACGGGCGCTTCTAGGGGCGTGATGACAGTCACCGAAAAGCCGGTCGCTTCCGTCCTCCAGCGCGGTGCGGTAATCCCCGCCCATCCGTTGGCCCTCACCGCCGAGCGTCGCCTGGACGAACGCCGACAACGTGCGTTGACCCGCTACTACCTCGCGGCCGGCGCCGGCGGCATCGCAGTCGGCGTGCATACGACCCAGTTCGCGATCAGGCGGCCCGACATCGGGCTCCTCCGACCGGTCCTGGAGCTGGTGGCGGAGGCGATCGACCACGAGGAGCGACCCGGTGGCCTGGCTGAAGGTCGCGCCACCTTCCGGATCGCGGGCTCGATCGGCCGCACGCACCAGGCGGTGGCAGAAGCACGCCTCGCCGCAGATCTCGGGTATCACGCGGTCCTGCTGGGGCTCGGAGCGCTCCCCGACGCCAGTGACGACGACCTGATCGAGCACTGCTCGGCCGTCGCCGAGGTAATCCCCATCGTCGGGTTCTACCTGCAGCGCGCCGTGGGTGGCCGCCCGCTGAGCCGTGCATTCTGGACACGGTTCGCCGCGATCCCGCAGGTCGTGGCCATCAAAGTCGCGCCGTTCGACCGATACGCCACCCTCGACGTGGTCCATGGGCTTGCGGCGTCTGGCCGTTCGGCCGAGGTTGCCCTCCTGACCGGCAACGACGATTCGATCGTCCATGACCTGCTCGCCAAGTACCCGGTCAGCACACCCTCGGGGCCTACCACCCTTCGCATACGGAGCGGGCTTCTGGGGCAGTGGGCGGTCTGGACGCGCCAGGCGGTGGCGCTGCTCAGCCGTGTTCGTGCGCTGGACGATGACCCGGGAACTGGGGTCCCCGTCGACCTGCTGGACGTCGCGGTACGGCTGACCGACGCGAATGCGGCGCTGTTCGACCCGACCCACGGGTTCGCTGGCTCGATTGCCGGCATCCACGAGGTCCTCAGACGACAAGGCCTGCTGGCCGGCATCTGGTGCCTGGACCCGGACGAAGGGCTGTCACCCGGACAGGCCGCCGAGATCGATCGCGTGTGTGCGGCCTATCCCGAGCTGACCGATGACGACTTCGTCGCGGAGCATCTCGACGAATGGCTTCGATGACGATCGAGGCGGCTCGCCCGAGGCGACTTCGCCTCGGCATCGTGGGGGCTGGTTCCGTCGCCCGAATGCATGTCGATGCGGCGCGTGAGCTACCGGATGAGTTCGCTGTCGTCGCGATTGCAGATTCCGATTCGGCCAAGGCCCAGGCACTGGCCGCAGAGATCGGTGCGGTCGCGCTTGCGGACTGCGAGCAGATGGCCTCGTCTGGCCAGGTTGATGTCGGCATCGTCGGGTCTCCACACGGGCTGCACCTCCAGCATGCAACTGCGCTGCTGGAACGGGGCATCCCTGTGTTGGTCGAAAAGCCGATGGCACTGACATCGGCGGACTGCCGCCGCCTGATCGAGACCGCCGAGCGACTGCGCGTACCGCTTGCCGTGGGACACCTGCAGCGCTTCATGCCCCTGATGATCGAGGCCAAGCGACTCCTGGACTCAGGCCTTGTCGGCGCGCTCGTGTCCGTGCAGGACCTCTATTCCGCCCGGTATGAGCAGAACCTCCGACCCGGGTGGTTCTTCGATCCGTCACTGGCAGGCCACGGAATACTCGCCAACGTGGGAACACATTGTCTAGATCGCCTCATGGTCCTTGCCTCGACCACCACGATCACATTCGACTCTGGATGGATGGCCGGCGAGCCGGTGCCAGTCCGAGCGATGGCGACCGGGACCGTTGACGAGGTCAGGAGCCTGATCGTCCTCCAGGGCATCGGGTTTCCGACGTTGGAGGTGACGGAGGTGGGCGGTGCCAGCGGGGCGATCCGGGTTTCCTCTGCTGAGGGCCTCACGGTCATGCGCGACGGCGTGGTCACACACCGCATGGCGCGTGCGCCGGAGCATGACCGGGTGGCGTTCGTGGCACAGCTGGCGGACTTTCACCGGGCTGTCGTTGCCGGGGTCAGGCCATCCGTTCCAGGGGAGTACGGCCTCGCCGTCGTGGAGGCCATCGAGCAGATTGCTCGGCTTGCCGGGCGTTGAGCCCGTCCATCACGGCATAGGGTATCGACGCCGGCGCGAGTACGAGCGACAGCGACACCGACTTTGGGCGCTCGCCGGGCAACGACGCGTCTTAGGGTCTTGTTGTATCGACGTCACGCGCGTCGGAAGGATTTTGAATGCGTCCGTACTGTCAACTGGAGACCCGAACGGGGCCCCTGGGGGCCGAAGCGTGGGGCGTCGCTGGTCGAGGCCGAGCCCGGCATCAAGCTGGACCACACGCTAAATTTCGGGATGCTTGGGCGGGCGCCCCGCCGACAGTCAAGCGCCGGTCGAATCAGCCAGTCGCGACGAGACGTCGCACCGATCTTCGGGGGTCGACGACCAGGATGCCTCGGACAGAGTCGTGCCGCGGGTCGCCACTAAGTGACGATGCGAGGCTAGCCCGGACGATTCGGGCTGCATCCCGAGCGAGGGCGATGCCGATAGTTTCAGGCTCATTCGTTCGTCGCGCCCAAAGCACCGCACCGAGTGCCCGCATGGCGGGACTCGAGTGCGTGCTCAAGACCGCCACGGGCATGTGAATCGGATCGCCGGGCAGGCTGAGCAGCGTTCGTACCGCGTCCTCAGGCGTGATGGTGCCAGCCCGAAGGTGACTCAGGACGAGTTCTTCGACCGTCTCCGCTTGTCCAGCGGTCGTCGCCAAGGCGGCCAGTGCCAGCAACCCGGGCCTCTCGAGGCCGGAGGGACCGAGCGAGATGCGCGTTCGAGAGAGCGGGTCGTCCGCGCCTGCGAATGACGGCGCCTGGGTTCCTTGGTCGTAGTCGCCAGCGGCAAAGGGTAGGACGGAACCGTAGAGCTCCTCCTTGAGCGGGTCTGTGAGGTCAGTGCTGATGACCTGTAGCGCGATCAGCGCATCAGCTCGGTTCTGTCCGATGTCATCCGTCGCGGCGGCCCGGCTCAGCATCCCTCTGGCGAACCGGACGCGGTCGTGGTCTGGAAGGGCCCGGACCAGGAAGGCGACTTGCGGGAGGATCGTGCCGAAGCTGAACACGCCTGGCTTTCGCTCAGATCGGCAGCGCAACTCGCTCAAGACGCGGCTCGAGAAGCTCAAGGACCTGTATCTCTGGGAGGCCGTGACAGCGGCCGAGTATCAGGCCAAGCGGGAGGACTTGGAGCGACAGCTACTGCTGTTGCCGGATCACGACAAGCTGGTCACCTTCGACCGGCATCGCGAGGTACTGGTCTCGATGGCCGACAACATCGAGATGGCCACCCCGGCGCGCCGCCAGGAACTCTTGGGGATGCTCATCGAGCGAATCGTCGCGTCGGGCCAGAAGATCGAACAGATCATCTGGACGCCCGCCGCTCGGCCACTCTTTGGCGTGGGTGGGGCAGTCCTGGCGGAGAGCGGTGGCGTTGATGTTTTGGCGCGCCCGGAGGGACTCGAACCCCCGACCCTCTGATCCGAAGTCAGATGCTCTATCCGCTGAGCTACGGGCGCGTGGCGCCAGTATCGCATCGGCAGGCGACTTGGGCGGGGCGTGGCCCCTGTCATCCTTGCGGCAGGCTAGCCGCGCATGCAGGCCTTCAGGCTCAGGCCGGATGCGCGGCCGTACTCGTCCATGTCGAACGTGCAGTTCTCGCGCCGTGTCTCGCGCCAGACCGCTGCCAGCTTCCTGGACCAGTTACCGCAGGTGCTCGTCTTGAGCACCTTGTTCGCCTTCCGCGTCGCGGCCAGGAGCAGGCGTACGTGGGTGCGCTCGTGACGCACGACCGTCCGCAGCTCGTTCGACCACCAGCGCACGGTAGCCGGATCGGACGCCCGCGGCGGGGCCCAGCGGGGCAGGTCGACGGTGAAGGTGATGGCGATGGCGGGGCTGGCAACAGCCACGATCTGGCAGCCGCCACTGCCATCGGGCGTCTTGGCGAAGCGGTAGCGGACGCTGGGCGTGGTCATTGCCTCGGCCCGGCCACCCAGCCACGCAAGCGATGGTCCCCGAGCAAGGATCGACTCCTGGAGGGTCTGCGGGCTGTCACCCATGATCGAGTACCACGACACCTGGACACCCGGCCCGAAGTCGGCGCCGGTGATGGAGGGGATGCCATTCGATGGCACGTTCGTCGGGCGCGGGGTATGGCGTGGGTCAGGCTTCGACGTCGGGCGAGGGGTGGCTCGAGGCCGCTTCGTCGGCCTGGGCGTGGGCGACGGTGTCGCGAGCGACAGCCGCAGCCCCATGCAGGTGGCATACCTGCCCAGTCCGGCAGGCACGTCCGCGCAGCGAGCGGCCAGGAATGTCAGGGGTTCGACCAGATGCAGCCCGCCCGGGTGCCGCTCCGCTGCGTATGTCCACTGGGCGAGCGTGGCGCAGGTCCGCACCGCCGCGTCCAGGTCGGTCGCGGTGACCGCCGCCGATGGTTGCGCCTCGGCCCAGGCGAAGGCCTGCTCGCAGTTGCCGCCGATGTCCGACCCGACTCGGACCTCCGGCGCGCCGATACAGCCACTGACGACGACGACCAGGATGGCGAGGAGGCCAAGAGGCAGCAATGGCCGACGGTGTGTGTGTCTGGCTGCTGAGCGGCTCGGCCGACGCGCGGCGGCGAGCACCGCTCGGATGGTGGGCACGTCCCCGAGTCTGGCCATCAGCCAGCGAGGAGGCCATGCCTCCATCGGTCCGGTAGGGTGCCTGATGGTCCCGGCGGAGGACCTCGCCGGATGGTGGTCGCGTTCGATACCACCGGCCGGCCGTGACTGCGATCAGATCTCGCCAACGAGCGCCGGGCCAGGACGTCCAGCCTGGGACCGGACCTGGGCATCGAACGTCCAGAGCTCCGAGGTGGTCATGGAGAACAGCTCCGGGCGGCCGTCCTTGGATCCGTCGTGCCAGATCATCCAGCCGTCATCGGTATGGTGCTGGATGACGGTCAAGCCACTCAGCGAACGCTCGTCCGCTTGGCGGCCGATGAGTCGAAGGGCGCGCTCCAGCGGCCCGGCCTGGTGGCCGCTGCCTCGTCGCGCCACGGCCGCGACCTGCTGCTCGAAGAGCGCGCGGTCAGAGTAGAGACGCTCCAGCGGCTGCCACGCACCGACGATGCGCTCGTCCAGGGTCGTCGTCACGGTGGCGCGGACCATCAGGCCAGTGGACACCTCGCGGATATACACAGATCGCGCCCGATGGGCATCCAGCACCGCACCCAGCGACCGAAGCGTGTCCTGCATGCCGGCCGTGCGGGGGTTGGACACCAGCATCAGCGTGGGCCCCGACCGTCGCAGGCCGCGGGGACATGTTCTGCCGTTGACATGAAGCCCGCATCCGCATCACGCCTGCGCGGGCCATCGGGCATCCACCCGGACTCTCTCGGATATGTGTGCACCAGACTCTCGGTCTCCATGTACGTCTGTACTGGTGCGCGATTCCCGCCCTACCATCCCGGACAGCCCCATGCCCACACCATGGGCCATTCGTCATACCGAATGGCGCCCACCTGGGTACTGCCAGGCCGGTTTCAGGGCATGAACCGTTTGGGCTAGTACCCTGCGCCGGTGACGTGGAAGCGCAGTGCCAAGATCGCGTTCATCGGTTCGCACGGTATCCGCAAGACGACGGCGGCCCACGCGTTCGCCGGAACGCTCCAGAGCGCGGGCCGCTCGGTGGAGTTCGGGCGCGAGGTCGTACGCGACAACCCCCTGGGTATCAACGAGGCGGCGACCGGCGAAGCCCAGCTGTGGGTGCTCATGTCCCAGATCCGCCAGGAACTGGAGCTGGCCGGCAAGGCCGAGGTGCTGGTCACGGACCGGGCGGCCATGGACAACTATGCCTACTACCTGCGTTCCTGCGACGGCGTCGATCGATTCTCGGTCGGTCCGCTGGTCACAGCCTGGGCGTCCACGTACGACCTGGTCGTGCGTCTGCTGCCCGACGTCGCGCTCCGCGCGGACGGCACCCGGTCCATCAACGACCAGTTCCGGGACGAGGTGGAAGCGATCCTGGACCGGACGCTGCCGGACATGGTGCCCCTGGAGCGGCTGGTGCTCCTGCCGGCGTCGGACGTGACGGCGGCCCACGACTGGTCGACACTCGCCGATCGGCTTGCCGCGGCGGTAGGGGAGCCCCTGCGAGCGCCGGGTGTGCCGCGGCCGCGCAAGCTCCGGCAGCGACAGCGGCCTGTGGCGACCACGGGCGGCTCGACCGCGGATCCGCAACTGGACCTGCGCCTGGACGTCGAGACCTGATGAGCCGCCCCGGTGTGGCGTTGGGCGCGGACGCGGAGCGCGCCCGCATCCACGCTGCGGACCGGGATGGCGTCGCGTGGCGGCGCTGGAGACCGGTGACGGTGCGCGGTGCCATGCTGGCCATGGAGGATCAGGTGAGTGGCTTGCGGATGACCATCGAGATCACCGGTCTGGACCACTCAGCTGGGCAGCTCCTGGGCACGCCGACAGCAAGCTTCGTGCGTGCATCCGGTGGCGCGTCCGAAACGGCCGGTGCCACGAGCAGCCAAGGCCTCGTGGTCGTGGCGACCGCCGCCAAGCGGTCGCCCGAGGACATCGTGCTGCGGGTCGACGTCACGAACACCGGGTTGGCGCCCACGACCCCGGAGGTCGCGGTCAGGCTCGCGTTCCTGGATCCGTCCGCTGAGCCGGACCCCGCACTGCTGATCGGCGATGGATCCCGGCCGACCGTGCGGGCACCCTGGGAGGCCCAGGATCACGACCTGCCGACGGACACGCGCCTGCTGTTGGCCTGCCACCCGGAGCTCGGGACGTGGTGGCTCACCGGGGCCGCGGATGGTCCGGGGATGGAGGCACGCGATGACGGTGCAACGGCGACGCTGCGCGTCGGCACACCGCTCGCGGCGGGCGAATGGAGCAGCGTGCGGCTCCGGCTGTGTCGCAGCGAGGTACCCCGCTCGCCCCATGACCTGGACACTGCGGCGACACTGGGGACACGTGCCCGGGAGGCTGCGGCGTTCGGTGCCACCCTGCTGCCATCTGCGGCCAGCGACACGGAGGCCTGGGCTAGCCTGGGGTCGCTCGCGGACGTGCTCTGGGCGTCGACACCCGATGCATCGAACATGGACCGCATCCTGGGTGCCGTGGCGCTCGCGGTCGCCGACCCGGGCGCGGCCCAGTCGCAACTCTCCACGATCCTGGGCGATGCCCATCGCCAGACTGCAGCGTCCACCGAACCGCCCATCGCGCCGTGGGCGGTCCTGCGGATCCACGAGTTGGCGACCGCAACCACCGGGCGTCGCGACCACTCATTCCTGGAGCGCATGTTCCAGGAGCTCCTGGAGGACTACTCGGGATGGGTGGACCGCCTGGACGCGACCGGTCGCAATCCGCTCCAGGGTGGCATCCTGGGCCTGGATGGGTGCTCCGAGAGTGCCGACGGCACCGCCTGGATGGCGTGCTACACGGTATGGATGCTGTCGCTGGCCATCGAGCTGGCCCGCGATGACCCGACCTATCAGGACGTCGCGGTCACGTTCCTCGACTCGGCGCTCGCCATGATCGCGGCACTGGATGACCTGGGCGGCCGTGGCATCGGCCTGTGGGACGAGGCGGACGGTCGATACCGGGATGTGGCGAGGTCAGCGGACGGGGAGGTCCTGCGGGTGGCGGGCACGTCCGTGGTCGGGTCGCTGCCGTTGCTGGTCGTGGCGGTCATCCCGAGAGCGGCGCTGGCCCACCTGCCCGAGGTCGCCGTGCGCCTTGGCTGGTCATTGCGGCATGAGGTGGATCCAGCGGGGTCCGTGGTTCGCGCCCCCCGGCGGGCGGGCACGTCCGGCGATGTGCTCATCGCGGCCGCCTCCGCAGCTCGTCGACAGCGCGCCCTGGCCGATCCTGCGGCCTGGCTCGGCGACGTGCCACCGGCCATCGCGTGCCTGCTCATCGACGTGCTGGACCGCCTCGAATCGTTCGACGCCGACGCCGACGGTTCCGTCGACGTCGAGGCCGCCCTGCTGGCGCGCCTGGACGATGACCCACATGGACCTGCCTGGGCGACCCTGCTCGCGGGTGCCATGCGCCGCTCCCGCTAGACTCATCGGACATGTCCGATCTGGGTCAGGCAGGCCCCCTCGACCCCGCCATCGCCGTCGGCATGCTCCAGCGCGCCCAGTCGCTGACTGAGCAGGGAGATTGGGCGCTGGCCGCGAACACGTTCGCACGAGTGGTCGGCAACGATGACCCCAACCTGCACGTGGCGGCGCTGCTGGGCCTCGCCGAGTGTCGCTACCGGATGGATGACGAGGCAGCCGCCGTGCAGGGCTGGATCACCGCCACGCAGGCGCCGGAGGGTCCGCTGACGTGGCGCGCCTGGAAGCAGCTGGCGGCATCACGGGTGCGCACCGGTGACCTGACGGGGGCAGCACGCGCGTACCGCGAGGCCGAACGACGGGCGCCCGCCAGCGAGCAGGCGGAGATCGCGTCCCGCCTCGGGTGGCTGGCCAAGGAGACCGGCGACACGCGTGCCGCGGGCCGGCACTTCTCGCGCTCGCGGCAGGGGGGCATGATCCAGCCGAGCATGACCTGGGCCATCCTCGCGGTGACCGTGGCCATCGGCCTGTCCTCGCTGGTGTTTGACCAGGGGTCGCTCTGGTTCGAGTGGCTGGCGCTGACCAAGTCGGGCATCGCTGCCGGTGAGTATTGGCGGCTCTTCTCGGTGGTGCTGGTCCACGCCGGCATCATCCACCTGGCCTTCAACATGTACGCCCTGTACCTCATCGGCCCGACGGTCGAGGCGTTGTACGGGTCCCGACGCTTCCTGGTCATCTATCTCGCCTGCGCCGCGGCCGGCTCGACGGCCAGCTACATGTTCTCGAACGCCGAGGTCTCGGTGGGTGCCAGCGGTGCCGTATTCGGACTGTTCGGGATGCTGCTGGTGGCGGACCGGGTGCACAAGCCCGCCCTCACCCGCAACGCGCGTGGCCTGACGATGCAGATCGGGGTGCTCATCGGCGTCAACCTGGTCATCGGCTTCTCGGTTACGTCCATCGACAACGCGGCCCACATCGGTGGACTCCTGGCGGGTTGCTGGCTGGGCCTGACGATGGTGCCGCGCGGCGCGGCCACGCTCGCGTCCTACTGGTCGACGAGCGCCGTGAGCGGTGGTGCGGCGTCCATGAAGGGCCGCTCACCGGTGTCGGCCCGCACCGTGGGCATCCTGGGACTCGGCGCGCTCGCCGTGGTCATCGCGGTGGGGCTGGCGATCGGTCCGTTGCGTTGGGGGCTGTAAGCAGGTCCGTCCGCCGACCGAAGCGGTCCATCACCCGGTAGCGGTCACGCCGTACCGCCCGATCCTGGGCGGCGGTCGACTCACCCATGTTGGTCGCATCCAGCAGCGCCCTGGCAGTGCGGGGCGGTGCCTCGCCCGTGGACGCATCGTCTTCATCGTACTCGTCCCGGAGCACCAGGCTCCACCATGCGGCGAGCAAGGCCGGGTCCTGGAATGCCTCGTCGATGGGGCCGCGCGCCAACCCATCGGCGGTCCGGAACGTCATGCCGGCCCAGGCCACGGCGATCGGCTCGCCGGCCGCCGGTACTGGCGACAGGTGGCGCAGGTCACTGGAGACGACGCCCCACCAGCCGGCCACGCCAACGGCCGGATCAGCCAACTGCCCAAGGACTGCCGGGATGCGCTCCGCGCTCGCCTCGGCCGGCCAGCCCTCACCAACGACCACGAACTCGCCGCGGGCCCGGCGCAACGCGACGGTCAGCATCACGCCTGCCGTGGCGGTCTCACCGATCCGGATGACCTCCGCCGCACCGACGTCGTCGGGCAGCCGCGCATGCCGATCCGCGACGATGAGCAGGTGGGTGCCCGCGGGCGCGCCGGTCAGCCGCGATCGCAACCGCACCACGTCCGTCGGGTCGGCGGTGGCCCGCGCCACGATGGTCGCGATACCTGATGCCCGGCTGCCCTCGAACTCGGGTACCGCACCCGTCCAGCCGTAGCGGATCGCGCCGTCATCCTCGACTTCGTCCTCGGCATGGGCACGCACGACGCGGCCCTCCGCTCCCTTGTCCACGACCTTCCAGCCTTGCGCCTCGATGAGCGCGCGCAATCGGTCGGCCTCCTCCCAATCCTGGGCGCGGCGCGCCTCCGATCGCTCGCGGGCAAGCGCACGCAGCTCGGGCGGTGGCAGCGCCTCGCCGGTCCGGCGAGACAGTCGGGGTCTGGGAATCGAGGTGTCGTCGGTCGAGGTGTCGTCGGTCAGGGTGTCATCGGGCAGCAGATCATGGGTTGGGTCGTCGAGCATGGGCACGGAGCATACCGGGCGGCGTTGGTGCAGGCCCAGGCGGCCCGTCCGCAGCCCATCCCGGCTGCACAGTGGCGCTCGCATCGCCTACGATCGGTTCATGAGCGAGCAGGCACCCAGTCACGGCAATCGGATCGGCGGCGAGTCGCTGCCGGCGATGTCCGGCATGACCTTCGAGTCGCGCGACCCGGCCGATGACCGAGTCGTCCTGGGCACGTATGCCGCATCCGATGCGGCCGATGTCGCCACCGCCATCCGGGCGGCGGGCGAGGCGCAGGAAGGCTGGCGCCGCACCCCGGCTCCCAGGCGGGGCGAGATCCTGTACGCCTTCGGGGCCCTGATGGCCCAGCACAAGGAACGACTGGCGCGTGCCATGACCGCCGAGATGGGCAAGGTCCTGGACGAGGCACGCGGCGATGTCCAGGAAGGCATCGATATCGCGTACCTCATGGCCGGGGAGGGGCGCCGCATGTTCGGCGACACGGTGCCGTCCGAGCTGCCCGACAAGTGGGCCATGAGCATCCGCGAGCCCGTCGGCGTCACGGGACTCATCACGCCCTGGAACTTCCCGATGGCCATCCCGTGCTGGAAGATGATGCCCGCGCTCATCGGTGGCAACACGGTCATCCTCAAGCCGGCGTCGGACACGCCCGGCTGCGCGATGCTGCTGGTGGAGCTGCTGGAGCAGGCGGGCCTGCCCCAGGGTGTGGTGAACCTCGTCACGGGACCCGGCGAGGCGGCCGGTATGGCGCTCGTGGAGGACCCGGACGTGCCGCTCATCAGCTTCACGGGCAACGTCACCACCGGCAAGCGCATCGCGCAGGCCGCCGGTCGTCGCCTGAAGCGGCTGTCCCTGGAGCTGGGTGGCAAGAACGCCATCATGGTGCTGGCGGACGCGGACATCGACCTCGCGGTCGAGGGCATCCTGTGGTCTGCGTTCGGCACCACCGGACAGCGCTGCACCGCCTGCAGCCGGGTCGTGGTCCAGGAGTCCGTCGCGGACGCGCTCGTCCAGCGCCTGGTGGATCGAACTGCGGCTTTGCGGGTCGGACCAGGCAGTGACCCCCGGACCCAGGTCGGGCCGCTCATCAACGCGGCCGCGCTGGCCAAGGTGGAGGACTACGTGCGGATCGGCAGCGACGAGGGCGCCGTGCTGCTGACCGGTGGCCAGCAGGCGACCGGGCCTGGCCTGGAGCATGGCCATTTCTTCCAGCCGACGGTCTTCGACCGGGTCGACCCGATGTGCCGGCTGGGCCAGGAGGAGATCTTCGGACCCGTGCTGTCGATCATCCGGGTGCCGGACTACGCCGCCGCCGTCACGGTCGTCAACCAGGTGCGCTACGGGCTGTCGTCGAGCATCTACACCCGTGATGTGCACACCGCGTTCCGGGCGATGCGCGACCTGGGCACGGGCATCGTGTACGTCAACGCGGGCACCATCGGCGCCGAAACGCATCTGCCGTTCGGTGGCACGCGCGACACCGGGAACGGCCATCGCGAGGCGGGCCATGCCGCGCTGGACACGTTCACGGAGTGGAAGTCGGTGTACGTCGACTACTCGGGTCGCCTGCAGCGGGCGCAGATCGACAACCAGCCTGCCTGAGGGGTCCCAAGGAGGTCACATGCCAGAGCTGACCAGCCCAGAGCAGGCGCTCGAGTCGATCATCGCGTCCGCCCAACGCATGGGCGTGGAGCTGGATCGTGACGAGGCGCTTCGCTGGATGGCCGCGATGGCCGTCGGCGACAGCGGCCCCATCGCCGTCGATGTCAACAGTGGCGTGTACGGCCACCGGGTCACCATGGCAGACCACAGCGACAGTGACCTTGCCCATATCCGGCGCGTGGCGGTCATCGCCGGACTACCGGACCGGCCACCAACGGTCATGACGGCACTCGCCCTGTCCGGCTCCGCGGCGCAGGGCAAGATCCAGCGCTACCCCGCAGATTGCGACTTCTTCGAGCGGGTCCACATCCTCGCCGAGACGCGCGAGGCGGCCCTCGACATCCTGGGCGAGACGCTTCGGGACCATGCCCTGGCCACCCTCTCGGGGCCGGGCCACCGGCTGTGGGAAGCGAAGTGGGGCACGCATGACGAGGCGGGCGCGGTGCGCGGCGCCGAGGTCAAGAGCGGTTCCTGGATCTCGTGGGATCCGGCGGAGGTCGTGGCCGGCTTCCAGGAGCTCGTCCGCGCCGACGGCTCCGTGCGTCGGATCGAATGGGCGAACGCGCCTGGTCGGCCGGGCTGGGCCAAGCTCGACTGGCTGGTGGGCGACCGCGCGCGAGGCATCCTGGCCAATGCATCGAACGTCATCGACCCGACGTGGGAGGCACCCGATGGCACGATCGTGCCGCTCGACGGGTTCCTGGACCCGTACTTCCAGGAGGTCTACCTGGAGGCCGAATCGATCCCGTTGTTCACGCGCCTGGTCGCGGACATCGGCGCAGACGCGGTCGATGACTACGTGGAGCAGCTGGAGCACGAGGTCTGGAAGTACACCGTGGTGACGCCCAACCACGGCAAGGCCGCGCGCCGGATGTACAACGTCTTCCGGCTGTCCGGCCGGTATCCGGAGGCCGCGTACCTGCGAGAACTGTTCGATGAGCCGGTGACCGCGCTGTACCAGCTCGCGGCCCTGCTGCAGACCGTCGCGGACGCAGCGTCCACGGGCACCGAGGTGTTCGATCGACCGATGCTCGTGGCCCAGGTGGACCAGCTCATCATGTCCGCCGTTGCTGCCCTCGATGGGCCGGATGAGGCGCTCATGGTCTCGCGGTTGCAGGGGTTCCGACGTGCCGTGGCAGGACAAGACCCGGCTGTCGGGTCAGGCGGCGAGGACATGTCCGTCGCACGCACAGCGGCCCTCACCGAAGTGGACGACTACTTCCGGCGCGTGCTCCGGGCAGTGCCCAGCATCGCGGCCTACATGGACGAGCTGGCCGCGCGTCCCGCCTGAAGGGATGATCGCACGACGGCGTTGAGCAACGCGCCATCCGTGGAGAGGCTGAAGAAGGTGTAGCCGAGGGCGGCGTACCGGGCGGCCTCCTCGGGCTTCCAGAGCATGATGCCCGCCGCCTTGCCGTTCGCCTTCGCGGCAGCTGCGACGGTCCGGATCGCAGCATCGAAATCGGGGTGGTCGATCTGGCCTCGGACGCCCAGCGCATGCGACAGGTCCGCGGGTCCCACGAACAGGACGTCGACGCCGTCCACGGCAGCCATGTCCGCGGCAGCGTCGACCGCCTCCCGGGACTCGATCTGGACGATGCCCACGACCTCCTGGTTGCGGGTGTCCACCGAGTCATGGCCGCCGGCGCCGTATCGCAAGCCCCGCGTGAACATCGCCACGCCGCGCTTGCCGAACGGCGGGAACCGCAGCCAGCTCGCGATATCCCTGGCCGCGGCCGCGCTGTTCACCTGGGGCACCATGACCCCGTCAGCGCCCAGGTCCAGCACCCGCCCGACCCGCAGCCGGGTGCCTTCCTCGACGCGCACCAGCGCTGTCGCGGCCGTGCCGGCGATGGCCGCCAGCTGGGGCAGCAGGTCCGCCTCCGTACCCGATCCGTGCTCCAGGTCCACCAGCACCCAATCGAGACCCGCGTGTCCGCACACTTCGGCAGCCTGGACGGATCCGAGGTTGAGGAAGGTGCCGAAGAGGGTCTCGCCGGCGAGGATGCGACGGCGCAGGGGAGCGGTCTGGGTCATGGCTGGGTATCGCCTCGTGTGTCCGTCTTATCGTCGTGGTCCGGCTCGATCGGGTCGTCCGTTGCGCCATCCCCGAGGACTGCCAGGGTCCAGGGGCCCATGAGCTCCTCCAGCTCATCCTGCGGGAAGGCGTCCGGCACCAGGCTGGCCAGGATCGCATCCAGGATGGGCGGCGCGGCCGCGATCCTGGTCTCCAGTCGGTTCTGGTCGAGAAAGCTGGAGTACACCTCGTAGGGCATCCCGACCCGGCCGCTGGCCCAGTCACGGATCCAGCGACTCACTGCGCCGTTGGCGATCTCATACAGGGCCTCGCCACGCTGCGCCGAGAGGGCGCGCTTGCCGCGCTGCCAGGCTCGCTGGCGGGTGACGGCATCGCCGCCTTCCCAGATGGCGTGCAGCATCCGGGTCTGGTGCTCGGTGATCACCGGGAGGCGCTGGAGGATCGCCTCGGCCGCAGCTTGGTCCATCCCCCAATCCTACGTGCCGGGGCACAAACCGGGACACGATCCGGGTACGCCCGGGCGGCTCACCGGACAGCCGCGGACCGGGCGCGATAGAATGCCGCCTCTGGGCCGGTAGCTCAATGGCAGAGCAAGTGACTCTTAATCACTTGGTTGGAGGTTCGAGTCCTCCCCGGCTCACTCCCGCCACCGATGGCGGCAGTGCCAGGTCCAGCCCCAGCGCGAGTGCGTCAGGCGTGAGATGCACCGCGGCGAAGGCTGCGCCCCTGACCTCGATCCGGTCATAGATGGCGTGGGCCAGCACCCGGCGCTCGTCCGGCTCCGACCGTTGCCACATGGCCGGCAGCGCCCGCAGACGCTCCACGACCTCGGCAGCATCGAATCGCTCCATCGGCTGCTGCGGTGCCTCCACCCGGCGCAGGCGTTCCACGGCAGCCATGTACGCCGTGTCGGTGAGCGAGCCGGCGGCGTGCTCCAGTGCCAGCGCGCGCCGTTGCCTGCCGGTGTCGATGGGCGTCGGGGTCGATGGAGTCGCCGTGACCGCTGCCACGACCGCGGCGATGGTCCGGGCATCGACGCGGATGCCGTCGATCTGGGCACCGATATGGTCCTCGAACCACGACATGGGCACGTCCGGCGCTCGCCCCACTCGGGGCAGTCGCGGGTCGGGTGGATGACCATCGGGTGGGGTGGCTCACCCTGCGAGCCGTTGGAGCGGACGTGTGCGCCACAGACGCACCACAGCAGGCCGGACAGCACCGGGACGGGTCCGGGGCGGCGTGGTGCCCCTGAACGGGTCCGGGACGCCTTGACTGCCTCCACACGGGCCCACAGGGCATCACTGACGGGCGGGTCATATCGCCACGGTGCCGGGATGCGCTGCTCGCGCTCCGTCCGCCGATGGCGGCGCACCCAGCCGTTGCGTGCCCTCCCAGCCACACGCGCAGCGACAGGTGCCTGGCTTCGGGCTGTACTTGATGTCCGCGACAACGTGGCGCTCACAGCCCGGTCCCGACCTGGTCGAGCTCGATGGCCTCGATGGTGTACACCGACCGCCGTTGGCCGCGAGGAAGGCGTGGAGCGCCGCCCAGGTGTTGGCCGTCTGCGCCTCGGACACCGCGGCTACCTGCACCCAGGGGGAGGGGAGACCCGGCGAGCCCCACGTCCGGCCCTTGGGTTCGCCCGGTTCGTAGTGCCACTTCCAGCGGCAGCTGCACCCGTGGCGCGAGCAGTCGTACACGTCGCCCGCCCGCGCCCAGCCATCGAACACCACCGGACCCCGGAACTCGCAGATCGCCGTGGCGCCAGTGAGCGGCGAGTTGTGCGTAGGGACCATCGAGCGACCAGCCAGGAACATGTGCGACTCGGCAGCGACCGTGATCCACCGCACCGGCACCGACTCGACCCGTTCGCACCGGACGATACGGCGCTCCTGCGACAGCGCCCGGCGAGCGTGACGGACCTTCTGGTGCGTCACCTTGCGTTCCAGCCGGAACACCGGGCGAGTGGTGGGGGGGGGTGGAATGCGATGCGCCAGCGCGGCCCAACGTCCAGACCCGCCAGTGTCATACGGCCCTCATGCATAGCGGCCTTGATGCCAAGGGACAGGATCAGCTCGTGGGCGCCAGACGCCAGATCGTGGTTGGAGAGGCTGAGTTCGCAGGTGCCCGTCCTTGGTGAGATATGGCCGTCGGTGTCCATGAGCCCCTGAAGCACGGCGAGGCGCTGGGGATAGGACGCCCGGAGATATGCCCCGGGGATGTGTTTGTGTCCGAGCAATCCAGCCAACCGGAACGCTGTCCGCAGACTTTGGCCGGGACGAGGGTCAGAGCCGATGGTGTACCGACCCGCAGCGTTCGTGCGCTTGCGCTCACCGACTGCCGTGCCCACGGCCACCAGTTCACGGGTCATCGCAGCCGCGTCCTGGTCTCCCATCGTGATGCGGGCGCAGTCGGAGTCACCATCGCCGAGCCAGACGCCCAGCGTGTATGGCTCGATCGGCAGCAGGACGTCATCGAGGTGAAGCGGACCAGCCAGTCGCACGCTGTGGTTGGCCGACTGGTAGCGGCCGTTCGAGTAGCGGAGCGTGGCAGCGATATCCGCGGTCGTGCGGATGGCGTGCCGCCAAGCTCCGGGGCCGGCGTGGTGCGTGCCCCGGATCGCATCCCCGTGCTTCGCGTACGGGGAGTGGCGCATGTCCGTCTCCCACAGGTGACTGGCATCGGCAGTGATGACCTGGCCGTCGTCGAAGGTGACCGCGTAGCACTCGCGGTCACTCATGACCTCGGACACGCCCAGCACGCGGGTCGGATGCCTGCGGTCGTCAAGGACCATGTCGCCAACGACGATGTCGCTCATCGTCGTCCAGCCGGTCGGGGTCGGGATAGGGCAGTCAAGCGCCAAAGCCTTGCCCAGCCCCTTCGGGTCCTGGTCGTGACAGCGATTCCACAGGCGCTTGCCGGTCGCATCCAACTCGTACCAGCGCAGCACCCGGTTGGCCTGCCACGCAGCCCTGTCGGCACGGACACGACGGTCGCTGTCCCGCACGCCACGCAACATTCCGATGCCAACGATGCCAACGATGCCAACGATGCCATCGAGGCGAAGCTTGGCATCACGGCGTCTACGCCGACGTCCAACAAGCTGCTGCTCGGGACCGGCGCAGGTGCGTCCGCCTGGTCCGATGCGCCGACGGTCAAGACGGCGCTGGGCCTGACCATCGGCACGGACATCCAACCGTTCGCGGACGTGCCCAGCTACAACGGCATCCAGTTCCCGGCGGTGCAGGTGCCGGACGGCGGCGCCAACGTCCTCGATGACTACGAAGAGGGCACCTGGACGGCGACCCGCACGTTCGCCACTCCGGGTGACCTGAGCGCGGGCACCTACTCGGCGCAGGGCGGCTGGTACACCAAGATCGGTCGCGTGGTCTATTGGGGCTGCCAGATCCAGTTCTCGGTCCAGCAGACGTGGACGACCGCGAGCGGCAACCTGCGCATCTCCGGCCTGCCCTTCACGGTCAACGGATCGTTCGCCAACTCGAACAACGGGTCCGGCAACGTCCGAGGCTGGACGAAGGCCAACTTCCACGGGCTGAATCCCGAGGCGATCGCAGGGCAGACGTACCTGGAGGTCTGGGTCGCCGGCAGCGGTCAGACGCCGGCGAAACTCACCGCCGCGGAGTTCGTGTCGGCCGGCCAGTTCTGGGCGTTCCTCTCAGGGTCCTACATCGTCTAGGGCCAGAGCACCTTGCCCTCGTGCACGAGGAGCGTCAGCTGGTAGTCGTTCGACAGGACAACCATCACCTGACCCGACGCCGAGAACTCCCCGGCACGCCGCTGCCAGCTCCCGGCCTCGCCATCGACCAGAGCATGGAAAGCCGGTCTGGCATCGCGATCCTGCACCAACCACGGCCAGAGTTCCTTCCCGGCCAGCGGCCCACCGATGCCGCGGATGGTGTACTGGAATCCCGTGGGCTGGCCCTCGGTCAGCCAGGACACATCGGACACGTCGACCCCACCCAGGCGGTCCTTGATCGTGTCGCCGACTCCCCGGAGGTCGCTCGACGCCCGTGCCAGGACCGACCATGCGGACCGCTCGGTGAACAGGCTGGCGTAGCCCGTGATCGCGGCCGCGGCGAAGAGGACCGCCACCACCACGAAGGCAAGTCTGGGCCGCGCGAGGCCTCGCGTGAGGCGCCGCAGCAGCAAGGCCCCGAGGACCAGGGCTGCCCAGTACGGGATGACCAGGTAGTAGGCCGCGGCGCCATTCGCCCGAGCGCCGACCGCCAGCGTCGCGACCATCACCGCGCCGACGTAGAGCTCGGTGCCCCATGAGCGGTCCCATGAAGGCCGCGCGCCACGAAGGACCACGACGATGAGGATCCCCACGACCGCCGCGGCGGTCAGCAGGTAGCCGACCTTGGTCGCCCGCAGGAGCGAGTCGAACATGGGGCTGACCTGCCAAATGCCCATGTAGGACTGGCCGAGGCCTACTCCCTGGCGGACCAGCTCGAACGCCGACGCCGCCACGTCGTTGCCGCCCGTGCTGCCGGCGTACCCCGGCTCGATGTTGTGGAGAGCCACGCCGATGAAGACAAGCGCGTAGAGCAGCGGGAGGGCCGACGCGGTGAGGTTGCGCCGGACACGGCCGGGCACGCCACATCCTCGGGTGACGGCGAGGAGCGGCAACACCCCGACCAGGTAGTAGGTGATCTCCTTGGCGTTGAAGGCGATGGCGTACAGCAGGGCACTGCCGATGGCGAAGGCCACCGCTGCCCACCTGGGTCGCCACGACCGCCCGAGCACATGCCACCAGATGGCCGATGCGCTCAGGGCGACGATGAAGGCCAGGAGGTCAAAGCGCGTCGCCTGCCAGAGGGAGATACCCAAGACCGCGGGCGAGAGCACCCACAGACACGTAACGACGACCGCGATCCACAGGCTATTGGTGATCTGACGTGTGTGGATGAGCAGGACGCCCGCCGCGATCGCCACGAGTAGCGCTGTGGACGCGTTGACGCACCCGGCATCGACACCGCACACGGAACCCGTGACCTGGAAAGCAGCGATGCCCAGCTGGCGTCCCGAGCCCCACTGCAGCTCCGGGGCCAGGAAGAACCGCGTGAGGCCACCAGGCTGCGGCCACAGCATGTAGTACCGGGCCTCGCTGAACACGAACAGCGGTGCGGTGATCAGGAGGTTGACTGCGAACGTGGCCAGAGCGACGACACCGGCCGCCATCAGGGTGGGTCGACCGGCGGTCACCCTTGCATCCTAGCGCGGCGTGCCGGCCCCGCGGACGCACCTGGCTGCCTACGCGTGCTCGACCTTAGCCCCAATCCACCGAAGGCCTGACCGGACGGGGCTCCGACAGGTGGTCTGGGTGGTTCGGCCTGATCGAGTGGCTCTGCATGCCCGACTCGGGTCGGTGGATGGCCCGGAACACGGTCCGGAGGGGCGCCGACCACCGTCTCGGGGTTCGTGGCGGCCACCGCGGGCGCGCCGCAGCCGGGACCACGGCGGCGAGGGCGGCGGTCAGGCCGCGATGGGGATCGCCCGGAGCCTCGCGAGTGCGAGGCGGAACGCCCCGGCCCAGGGCCAGTTCGCCGGCAGGTGCAACATGGTCCGACGGCCGGAGCGGGTGAGCCGTCCGGGCAGGCCGAGGAAGCGGCGCCGGATGGTCTTGGCCGTGACGATCGCCTCGCCCAGGCCGAGGCGCCCGATCCAGCGGGCGAGATCGTGGGCCAAGACCTGCACCGCGAGCCAGGCGGCGTTGGCCCCGAAGCGACCCGACGGCAGGTGGTTGAGGCCCATGCCGTACTTGAGGTCCCGGATGGCGTTCTCGATCTCGGCATGACGCCGGTGATCGGCTTCGAGCATCAGCTTGTCGCCGTCCGAACTTCCCGTTCACGTACTGGGTCAGCAGGGTGACCGCCTTGGCGATGGCCCTGTCCGTCAGTTCCGTGGGGTCCGCAGGGTCCGGCCGCATCATCGGAGAACCGTTCGGCTGTGTGGCGGTCATGCACGCGCCACGCCGAGGATGCCCACCACCGACACCCCGATGGCCGCGACGATGGCCGCGACGACCGACTCCATGTCAGATACCGACCATCACGGTGTAGGTATGTATCTGACTATCCGACACTCGGAGAGCGCGATGCTCCCGCCCTGCTGCCGAGGAGTGCGCAGCAGGCACGGGGCTCGCGGTGTCGTGGTGAACGTGCACGGGTCAAGCGTGGCGGGCGACGGCTCCCCCGCACAGACGGGAGGATGGGACGGTTTTCAGTCCTGCGGCGCGACCATGGACAGGGGCCACGCCATCGTCTGGATATCCTCGCGGCCGTACATCACGGCTAGTTCCCAGGTGCTCTGGGCGGCGTTGCGCGCTCGCAGCAGCTCCAGACGCCGGTTGAGGCTACGGGTCGTGATGCCCAGGTCGTCAGCAGCGGCCTTGCGGTTGCCACGATGCCGGGTCATGGCCTCCACCGCCTGTCGCTGGCGTGCGGTTGCCCGGAAGTAGGCCACGGGTCAGGCCGAGCGGGCGGTCCGCCGCCTCACGACCGGGATGATGGTGCGAGAACACTTGTCTCCTCCCCGGCTCACCACGTCAACCTTCTCGCATATGGCGAGGGCGAGGCCTGTGGCCTCGGCGGCGGGCGTGAGTCTCGCCCCGATGCATGACTGACCACGGTCTCGATGCGCTCGTAGATGGCACTGACCAGCTCGCGCCTCCGGTCCGCTGCCAGATCCGTCACCCAGATGCAACACCTGTGCCCGTTCACGCACGCGCGCCGAAGGAGGGTGAACGGCTAGCGTCAGGGTCCAGGGTCGGACATCAGGCCGCCCCAACAGGAGGGGTGTCATGACACAGGGTGAAGTCATCTCGGACGAGATCGGCGAGGACACCGGCATCCCAGTCGCGGGCGATGCCTATCTGGTCGCAGCAGGGTCCACGCCCGGCGCGCCCGTGATCGATCTTGGCGCTACGCTGACGAACGTCAGCGGAGACGTGACCGACGAAGGGCCGGAGATCAGCCGGCGTGACTTCCTCGCCGCGGCGATCGGTCACCCGCTCGGCGACGAGGTCGAACTTCCTGGATCGAGCCAGGCGACCGCTGATGATGACGAAGCCGAGCTCGACGACACGGACGAGCACGGCAACAAGGTGGACACGAGCGATATCGGCTACGAGACGCCGACAGGCGAACGGGAGCCGAGCGCCTAGGATCCCGCGCGACGGTCAGTTCGGCCTGCGGCGGCTGGCGAAGTCCACGACGTTCGCGGGCACCTCGCCGGGGGCATCCTCAAGATCGGTCAGCTCTTCCGACATGCCCCGCAGCGTGTCGGCGATGGCTTGCGCCACCTCCGGGCTGACGACCACGAACGCGGATTGACCGGCCTTTGGCCAGACTTCGATCTCCACGTTGCCATCGATGGTGGTCAGGGTCACCAGCGCGTGCGGCATATCGAACTTGACCTTGCTCATGGGCCCATGTTGGCACGACCGCGCCGGGTGCATCTCAACGCGCGCATCTGATAACCCCGGAGCACGGTTTGGCAGACGGCAGTGATAGCAGACGGCAGTGATAGATGCAGGCGCGCCCGTAATCAACCCGCCGGGTGCTGCACCGGAACATCCCTGTGCCAGCCGGGTTGGTTCCACGGTCCGGCGTGGCGCCAGCGGTGGCCACGACAGGACCCAGTACGCACCCGCCAATGGCCACGACACGATCCCGACGGTGGCCCTCCTGGTGCCCGGACGCGTCCGGGCTGCGGGTCGACTACCCTGACGCGCGATGACATCCCAACCGCCCATGCCTCCCGAGCCGACGGGCTACCCCCAGCAGACCGGCTACCCCCAGCAGACCGGCTACGGCCAACCACCCGGATACGGCCAGCCACCCGGATACGGCCAGCCACCCGGATACCCACCCCCGGCACCTGAGCCGCCACCGCCGCCGCAGCGGCGGTCGCGAGGCCTGAGCTGGGTCATCGAGATCGCGGTCACCGTCGGCCTGGCGTTTGGGCTCTACTTCGTGATCCAGTCCTTCATCGTCCAGACCTACCGCGTGGAAGGCCAGTCGATGGACAACACGCTCCACGATGGCCAGCACCTGCTCATCGATAAGCTGACGCCGCGCTTCGACAGCTATAGCCGCGGCGACATCGTGGTGCTCCATCCGCCCGACCAGGACGAGTCCTCCACGCCGTACATCAAGCGGGTCATCGGCGTGACGGGGGACCGTGTCGAGGTCCAGGACGCAGGCGTCTGGATCAACGGCGTCGAGCTGGACGAGGCCTACGTGCCGGCGGACGCCGTCACCGAGCCCGAGAGCGACCAGGAGTCGTGGGTTGTCGGCGTCGATCAGGTGTTCGTCATGGGCGACAACCGGGAACACTCGGTGGACTCACGCACCTTTGGCGTGGTCTCCGTGAACGAGATCATCGGCCGGGCGTGGCTGCGGTTCTGGCCCTTGGACACCTTGGGCATCCTGCAGGTGCCGACGTATCCGGACCTGCCGCCGCTGCCGAGCGCCTCGCCCGCCCCCTGACGCACCGGGGGTTTGGCTCAGCGACGCCCCCACTGGCACGCCGCTGATGTGTGGACTATAGAACATCCGTGCTAAAGATGTCCAGAGGAAAATGAACGACCCCTGTGCCAAGGATTCGGCACAGGGGTCTTCGGCGCCCGCCACTCTGGGTCGCGGCGGTCCGATCATGTGACGCCGGGTGAGCGGTCACTGGGTGTGGGTCCGGTACCCGCTTCAGCACCTTCCCGACGTGACACATGTTGACATCACCATCCAGCCATGTCCCCCCGTACCTTGGTACTACCCGAGTGGCTTGACCGGAGTAGGTCACACCTCCTGCGCCAGCCCAACCCCACCCACCCGCAGGGCACTCGCTCAGTCGAGCGGCAAACGCTGCAGCAGCACCAGCAGGGGTCGCACCGGGCCAACGGCCGCATCGGCGACCGGCAGTCGCACCCAGGCGCCAGGCTCGACGCCCGGGTACCAGGGCGCGTCGAGTCGCCGGGCGGAGATGCCGTCGATGCCCATGGACGCGGCGGCAGCGGCCAGGGTCCGGCCTTCGCCGTGCAGGCCCCGACTGGCCAGGAAGCGATCGCCGTCGGGGACGACCTCGAGCAGGGCGGCGCGCCGGTCGGCGAACGCGAACTCCGTCAGCAGCTGTCCGTCCCGGATGAGCAGGTCAGCCGCGATGAAGGCGCCCGTACCGATGCGATCGTCAGCATCGGCAAGGCGGCGCCGGAGAGCGCCGCCATCGGGTCGGCCGGCCGCGTCCAGCACCAGGAGCGTGCCAGTGATGACGGCCGTGGCGGCGCGCACCTGTCTGGGGAAACCCCGCAGTTCCGGGAATGCGGGCAGGGGATCGGTGATCTGGCCGGCCTGGAGCGACACGCCGCCGCCGGCGAGCACGATGGTCGCCGGGACCCCCGGCCACCACGGCTCGAAGAACCAGCCTTCGTCATCGAACGGGGCGGGCCCATCGCCAGGCAGCATCGGTGTCGACCAGACGCCAGATGTGCCAACTCGGGAGGGCTCCGCGAGCGCAGCGGCGTTGTCCAACGCGAGTGCGAGCTGGTCCGGCGAGGGCCGGGTCCGGCCGCTCACCGTGCGTGCATGAACGTCAGGCCGACTTGCGGCGTCGCTGTGGGGTCGCCGCCTTGGTCGGCTCCGCCTGGTCCTCGTCCGCGGTCGTGGCCGTGTCCGTGGCCCTCGGCTTGGCTTTGCTCTTGGCCGTGCTCTTGGCCGTGCTCTTGGCCCGCGTGACCGGGATCGGCTCCTCGGCGGCCGCTGCCGCGGCGGCCGGTGCTGCCGCCGCGGTCGGTGCGGCCTTGCGGGCGTCTCGTGCTGCGGCGACGCTGGCCTCCAGGACGGCCATCAGGTCCGTCAGGCCCCGCGACTCGGCGACCGGTTCGGGCATCGCCACCGGCTGGCCGTCCACCTTGGCCCCGATGACCTTGAGCAGTGCCTCGCGATACTCGTCCCGGTAGCGCTCGGGCTCGAACTCGCCGGTCATGGCGGACACGAGCTGCTTGGCCATCGCGATCTCCGCGGGCTTGGGCGCCGCGTCTGCCGCAGGGATGTCCAGCTCGCCCACGTCGCGCACCTCATCCGGCCAGTAGATGGTCGAGAGCAGCATCGTCGACTGGTATGGGTCCAGCACTGACAGCTGCTCCCGGTCCTTGAGCACGATCTTGCAGATGCCTTGGAGGCCCGACTCGGCCAGCACCGCCTTGAGCAGTCCGAAGGCCTTTCGGCCGATCGGCTCGGGCTCCAGGTAGTACGCCTGCTTGACGAAGATGGGCGCGCTCTTCTGGGCCGCGGTCTCCACGAACTGCTCGATCTCGATGGCGCGTACGGTGCGCAGCGGGACGGCCTCGAAGTCGGCCTCATCGATGATCACGTACTGGCCCTTGCTCCACTCGTAGCCCCGAAGGGTGTCGGAACGGGGGATCTCGCCATGCTCCGGGCAGAAGGTCTTCATCTGGATGCGGCGCAGGCAGGGGACCATCTCGCCGCCTTCCCTCGCCTCCTTGTGGAGCAGGTTGAAGGACAGGCCGCCCCGGGACTCGGTCGCGAGGTACAGGCGCACCGGGATGGTGACCAATCCGAACTGGATGGCACCGCGCCACATCGATCGTGCCATGGGACCTCCGGGTTCGACGACTGCTGTGGGCGGTCCCTCATGCGGGTACGAGGGCGCGCCGCCTCTAGAGGATACGCGTGCAGGGCAAGCCGGGCCACGCATGGCGCGGATGGTGCGGACACGGCGCCGTAGCCGTCCGGCGCTATCCTCGGCCCCGTGGCTCGTCCGTCGTTCGCTCCTCGACCCCTGGTCATGATCGTGCTGGGCATCCTCGCCGTGGTCGGCTGTGCCGGCGTATCCCCGGATCGACCGGGAAACTCCCTGGAGGCGCTGCCGACGGGTCTCGTGGGACCCGTGGCGCCGACGGTCGGTCCCGGCGCGCTGCGGTTCGTCGTCCTGGGCGACAGCTACCCCTTCGGCGATGGCGTCGCGCAGGCGGATCGGTGGCCGAACCAGCTGGTGCGCATCCTTCGACCGGACGTGGACATGGAGGTGGCCGCCAACCTCGCGGGCCGCACGAGCGCCACTGCCCAGGTCATCCAGAACCAGCTGCCGCAACTTGTCCAGCTGGAGCCCCAGTTCGTGGGTGTCCAGGTGGGTGCCAATGACGCCATCTTTGGCACCCCACCGGAAGACTATGCGGACAACATGGCGACCATCCTGGATACGGTCCTGGAACGGGTCCATCGCCCAGACCGCATCGTCGTCGTCACGACCCCTGACTTCACCCTCACGCCCGATGGTCCGTCCCTGGTGACTGATGCCGAGGCGGCCAGCGTCCGCATCGGGGAATTGAATGGCCTCCTGCGCGAGGCGGCCGCCTCGCGCGGCATTGCCGTCGTCGATATCTCGTCCATCAGTGACCGTGTCCGCGAGGACCCATCCCTGGTCGGGTTGGACCAGGTCACCGGCCGGTACCTGCACCCGTCCGGCAAGCAGTACGCGGGATGGGCGGACCTCGTCGCGACTGCGGTCCGCCGGCTGTACACAGAGCCGGCCGCGACCGACCTGCCAGGGGTCACGTCCACCGACCCATCGGTCGCTCCAATGGCGTCATCGGGTGTGCCGGCCGCATCGGTGTCACCATGAGCACTACCGGAGGCCCGCCGGGCAGTGGCCGCAGGTGAGGGCGAGGAGGTCGTGACGATGGCAATGCTGAAGTTCCCCCACATTGATACCGAGGCGATGCTGGACGCCGTGCGCGACCTGTCGCGCGACATCGACACGTCCCGATTGGTCGCCCTCCGGGACGACATCAGCAAGCTGGAGCTACCGCGCGCCGAGGATCTGCGTCGAGGGCTGGATCGGCTGGACATGCCCGACATCAGCAAGCTGGAGCTACCGCGCGCCGAGGATCTGCGTCGAGGGCTGGATCGGCTGGACATGCCCGACATCAGCAAGCTGGAGCT